>ENA-UZWU01000047-UZWU01000047.1-metagenome-genome-assembly--contig:-Day-4--1m-contig-47_pt1 | contig 52532 bp, 45 predicted proteins | sample MGYA00260345_ERZ794905 | MGnify/ENA metagenome assembly ERZ794905
GTCATCCCGAAGCACGCAGCTGTCATCCCGAAGCACCCAACTGTCATCTCGAACGAATGTGAGAGATCTCAAGAACTGGCAGGAAGATCCCTCGTCGCTCCGCTCTGTCGGGATGAAAAGCCCTGCGGGCTTTTTAACTACTGGAGATCCCTCGTCGCTTCGCTCTGTCGGGATGAAAAGCCCTGCGGGCTTTTCACTTGCGGCGGTAATCTCTTGGGGACATGCCGTGCCAGCTTTTAAAGGCACTGGAAAATGAGCCCTGATCTGCATAACCCAACAGAAAGGCAATCTCGGTAATACCCAGACGATTATCGGAGAGATAGCGCAGCGCCATGCGTGAACGCACTTCTTGAAGTACTTGTAAAAAGTTAGTGCCGCGATCAGAGAGACGACGCTGCAATGTGCGCCGAGAGATATTCATCAGACTGGCAAGCTTGTCGATACTCACTTCGCCCTCGGGCAAGCGACGCATCATAAACGACTTGAGATTGGCTAAGAATTCATCGATTGCCTGATCATTTTCAAACAATTCACTAAAGGGTTTAGTCAAATCAGGCCCCTGCTGATAGTCCTGCTTGAGCAGCTGAAAGTCCAGAGCGCCGCTATCAAAGAACAGGCTACTATAAGGCTGATTATAGGCAATATTTCGACCAAAAATTGCCTCTAACTGAGTGGTATCCTGAGGCTGAATATAGGTGAAATTAGCTTTTACTACAGGCACCGATCGCACACATAATGAGTTGATTATGGCTGCAGATGCGGAGAGCATCTCATCACTACAGAAGCGCTTCTGACCACTACTTTTCAAAAGTGGCTCCCAGCGTAACTCAACCAAATTACCTTCGCGATGAGCTGTGGTTTCACCCATATCACCCCGCATTTTTAAGGTACTGGGAATTAGGTTGAGATAGTCGCGAAAAGATTTACACAGTGAACAGGTATAGAGCTGCAAGTTGAGCCCTTTAAGATAAATAATGCGCCCTACTGAAAGACCTATATCGGGATTTCCAGAGGCTTCGGCAGCTAGCTGATAGAGCTTGTAGTAGCTAGCTACCGGAAAGCGGCGCTCAGGGATGCTTAACTGACTCTGCTGTAGGCCGGAATCGCGCAGCAGACGCTGCTGATTAGCCCCATCTTTTTCCGCCGCCTGCAAAATAGCCACAAGGGCCGGAGCAAAAACGCTCCAGTTTGGGTTTATCTGCTGTTCAGCTGCTGTGTTAGAGGCCATAGCCCTTTTTTCTCGACACTGTAAAACGGCGGTTACTTTAACACTTTAGAAGATTTGGCTTCAATATCATTGCTATTAAAGCTGCTCCATTTGCCCTCGCTGAAGATCAGTATTGAAATCAAATTCTACAGTGACATTTGGCAGAATACTGTATATATTAACAGTATATCGAGAGCATCCATCTATGCCCAACACTGAAATAATAACCAAACTCCTCGCCCGCCATGATACCTGGCGTGGACAGAGTCAAAAACCTTCACAGCGCAGTATCTCCAGCGGCAATGATCAAATTGATCTGCTATTAAAGGGTGGCTGGCCTGCGTCTGCATTAACCGAATTATTGGTTCAACGCCCGGGAATTGGCGAGCTCTCGCTACTACTACCGACAATTAAAGACTACTGCCAAAACAATCATCTCAGCGTCTGGCTCGACCCGCCCTATCAACCCTATGCTCCGGCATTGGCTGCCGCCGGTATCGCTTTGCAGAAGGTGCTTATAGTGCAGAGTAAAAGCGCTTCTGAGTGGCTCTGGGTCGCGGAACAGTGCATTCGCAACAATGCGCTGTTATTGGCCTGGAGTGATAATAAAATGCCCAGTTATAGCGATCTGCGCAAACTGCAACTGGCGGCGGCTGACAGTGGCCATGCGGCTTTTTTATTTTCCAATAACAAACAGTCTGGAAATCAAAAATCTAACCGGCAAGAGTCCGGTTCATCACCCGCTACCCTGCGCTTAGAAGTCGATTCTGTCGGCGAAAAAAACCTGCGTCTCTCTGTGCGAAAACTGCGCGGTGTGGCGCCGGGAGAGCAACTGCTGATTCCGCGAGGCAAAGATCTCAGCTCTCAGGTTTCTCTGGCTAAGTTACCAGTGAATAGCGTCTATCCTGCTATTCCGATATCAACTGATATTCCCCGCATTAAAATCAGCGATCAGAGACTCAACGCCTGAAATTTTCGCGTTATAGCGAAAATGGAAATAGACGAAAAGGATTTTCAAATTTACCCACAGCAGCGCGGGCAACAAACGCCTATCCAGAAAAAATATGGCTCTATCTACACTTTCCATTACTGCCTATAGATGCCCTCTCCGATCAATCAGAAACCAACGCTAGTAAACAAGTCCCAGTTGCAGTTGTAGCTCAAGAAAATAACGCAATGCGTGTTTTATGTTGCAGTGAAAGCGCTAAACAATCGGGTATAGAACCTCAGTTATCACTCTCTACAGCTCTGGCTCTATGTCCTGAACTGCTGACATTACAGCAGCAACCAGAGCGTGAAAAAACTCGCCTGCAACAGCTGGCATTAATCGCTTACAGTTTTAGTCCAGTGGTAATTATTGACGAGCAAGGTTTGTGGCTTGAGTTAAGCGGCTGTGAAAAACTCTTTCACAGTTACCACCAGTTGCTGCAACAGTTACAAAAAAAACTGCTACACCACTGTACTGATGTAGCTATGGGCATCGCCGGTAGTGCCTATGCTGCGCGTTTACTATGTCAGCCAGGCTTTCGCTGTGAACTTCCGCAGAGTATTGAGCTGGAACAGCAGTTTCGTCGAACATCACTGAACTTGCTCAGAGTTACCAAACGCCAACAGCAGAGTTTTCAGCAACTCGGATTAACCTATTTAGACGATTTGCTAGCACTGCCTCGAGCTGAGCTAGCCAGCCGTTTTGGCACTGAAATAGTAGAGCAATTACAGTTATTACTCGGAGAGAAACCCTGTCAACTGAAACTGTTTAATCCGCCGGCAACATTTCATGATCTACTGCAGAGTCCTCAGGGTATTTTGAGCAAGCAGGGTTTGCTATTTCCCATGAAAGCGCTACTTCAGCGACTCAGTATTTACCTACAAGCTCGCCAGTGTTACTGCCGTAAAATTGAGTGGCGCTTTGAACCGCTAATCGGCGATCACAGCTCTATGTGCATTACTCTTTCTGGCAGCCAAAACAGCTGGTCGACTCTACTCGATTTAAGCCGCTTGCAGCTGGACCGTATAAACTTACCTGGCAGTATAGAGACCATTATTTTATCTACTGATGACTTTGTTGATGGTCTGCCGGAGGGGCTGGATTTATTCGGTGATACCTCGATTGGAGAAGAGCGTTTAGAAACCAACCGATTAATTGATAGTCTGAGTGCACGGCTGGGTCCAGAGGCTCTTCAGCAACCGGTTATGGGCGATAACTATTTACCTGAAGAAGCGGGAAAAGTTGTAGCTCCAGGAGAACACCAGCCAGTAACTGTTGATCATAGTGGCTTGCAACCTCTCTGGTTATTACCCAAGCCTATTGCTCTTCAGCTGCGCAATCAGCAGTTGTTTTGGCGTCAGCCGCTGTATATTTTAAGCGGCCCGCGGAGGCTCAGTGATAACTGGTGGCAGAGCGACCAGCAGCGAGATTATTATTTAGCCTGTGATGCTGAGGGTTCGCGGTATTGGTTGTTTAAACAGGCTGGGACGGATCGCTGGTTTGTACAGGGGCTTTTTTCGTAAAAGTTAGGATACGCTAACCATCCTGAGGACTGTCATCTCGAACGCATATAAGAGATATCAAAAGATTAGACGGAGATCCCTCGTCGCTGCGCTCTGTCGGGATGACAGAGCGCGTGTGCGAACCGAAGGATCTCCTTGCAGTACGCAGCATCAATCAACAACTCCCTACTGGCCTTTACCAGCCCTGCCCCACCCTAGCCTAACCAACCAGCTCATCTTTAATTTTAAACTTCTGCACCTTCCCCGCAGGATTGCGCGGCAACTCATCGAGAAAATAGAGCCTGCTCGGCAGCTTATATTTTGCCAAACTCTGGCTGGCAAACTCACGCAGTTCCTCAAGGTCTAAAGTGACGTCCTGTTTTAACACTGCCACTGCAGTAACCGCCTCACCCCATTTCTCATCGGGCAGGCCAATCACAGCGACTTCAACCACCGAGCTATGACCATAGAGAATACTTTCCACCTCTGCGGGGTAGATATTTTCGCCACCGGAAATAACCATATCTTTGACTCGATCACAGAGAAATAGATAACCCTGGTTATCGAAATAGCCTATATCACCGCTATGAAACCATCCTTGAGCATCTATGGCATCGGCCGTGGCTTCGGGACGGTTCCAGTAACCTTTAAGCACATTGGGTCCACGAACACAGACTTCGCCATGCTCTCCCGCGGGCAGCGGATTATTCTCACCGTCGACTATGCGCACATCAGTAAACATAGGTGGCCGCCCTGCCGAACCGACTTTCTCAAGTGCCATACTGGTCTCAAGCATGGTCGCAAAAGGCGATGTCTCGGTGAGGCCATACCCCTGACAGAAACGCACATCGCGCTCGCTATAGAGATTAATCAGCGGTACCGGCACTGGTGCACCGCCGACCACAAAGGCACCAATATGACTTAAGTCTGTGCTGGCAAAACTGTCGTGCTGACTCATCATTAAAAACATAGTCGGCGCGCCAAACATAGTGGACACCTGATACTTTTCCAAGGCCGCCAGTACTTCAGCAGCGTCAAATGATCGAATCAGTACGACTTCAATTCCCCGAGCCAAGGATGGCAAGGTGGTGACATTGAGCCCGCCGATATGAAATAGCGGTGCGCAGGTGAGCGTTGTGGTGCCCATAAAGTCTTCGCCATAGGCAGTGTTGGCACTGTTCCAAAACAAATTACCATGAGTCAGCATGGCGCCTTTGGGCAGGCCAGTGGTACCTGAGGTGTACATAATAAAGGCCACTTCATCGGCATCCACCTGCTCAATCAACTCAAGCGGTTGGCTATCCTGCAAAAGGCTTTCTAGGGATTCCCAGTTAGCTGCCTCGTCTTCAATACTGATAAAACGCTGGCATACCAAAGTATCTCGCTCTTGATCTACCAGTGATCTAAGACCATTGTCGGCAAGCATCGTATGGATGCCTGCATCGTTGGTTATGTAACGCATCTCGGGGCCGGTGAGCCGGAAGTTGAGCGGCACAAATATCGCACCTAGGCAACTGCAGGCATAGAGCGTCTCTAAAAACGCTGGGTGGTTTAGACCTATATAACCTACGCGATCGCCGCGGCAGACGCCGCCGGCACGAAGCAGCGCTGCAAGTTTAAGAATCCGCTGACCAAATTCTCTAAAGGTCGAGGTCTTACCCTCAAAGGTTAATGCCTTGCGCTCCGGTGACAGTGCTGCGCGACGCAAGATGGTGTAACCCAATCCAATTTCTGGTGTGAAAGACATAATGTATCCCCCTATTGTTGTTTAGCTCTATGGCTCTATTTTTATATTTTTTTTACTGCTGATAGCTATTGTCTTGAAGGCGTCCAGCCACAGCGCAGCTTATCCTCAACTACCGCTCCATGTTGTACCCCGAACAGTCTGATATGTAAACAGGTGTTACAGCCAAAGCTCGACTAAAAAGTTCGACTAAAAAGCTCAACTAAAAAGCCCGACTAAGAAGCTCGCCCCTAAAGCTTGGCATGAATTCTGCAAAGTCTTTTAAAAGTAAGCCAATAAAGAAAAGCGCTGGACACAATAAGAGCTATTGAAACTATCAAAGCGCCCTATTTTCAACACCCAGCGCCAGATAATAGTGCGAACCGAGACAACAGCGCGATGACAGCAAGCCCAGATTGGCGCATAGCATTATATTTGCGCACCAAAACAGTGCTTTCAAACTATAGGCCAGCACCCCTAACTGAACAGGTAGGCAGCTAATCAAACCAAAAATACAACAGATGAGACTTATTTTTACCGATCTCGACGGCAGTCTTTTGGACCACCATAGCTATAGTTTTACGCCTGCAGTGCCGCTGCTTGTAGAGCTTGACGCCCTAGGTATACCGGTAATTCCAATCACTAGCAAAACCTTTGCCGAAGTGATCACCCTGCGCGGTGACCTCGATAACCGGCATCCGTTTATTGTTGAGAATGGCGCAGCTATTTATATTCCCAGCCGCTACTTTAAATCCCAACCCGAACACGCCCTTTTGGAAAACGGCTTTTGGGTGCTGCGCAATGTGCCGCGGCGAGCGAAATGGCAGCAACTACTGACCGAGAGGGTGGCCGATTTTAACGGTGAATTTGAAACCTTTGACTCCCTCTATGCAACTTCCGGCGCCGCAGGGGTGGCTGCCATTACCGGCCTAAATCTGCACGCTGCGGAGCTGGCCAATCAACGGGAACACAGCGAGCCCGTTCATTGGATTGGTTCCAAGGAACGAAAACGAACCTTTGTCTACCGATTGAAAGAGGCTGGCGCGACAGTGCTTCAGGGTGGTCGCTTTTTAAATATTGGCGGCGATGTAGACAAGGGCCGCGCCATGCTTCAACTACGCGATCTCTATCTGCGTGATGCCAATATCAGTCAGCCAAAGCACTGTGAAACCTTGGCTATAGGCGATAGTAACAATGATATCGCGATGCTCGAAGCCGCCTCCTCGGCACTGTTAATACGTGCCGAAAATCGTGCACCGCCAACCTTAAAACGTAGAGAAAATTGTCACACCAGCAGACAGATTGGGCCCGACGGTTGGGTCGAAGGTGTCCGCCTGTGGCTGGACCAATCCACCAAACTGACCTAACTGCAGTACCTCATCAGCACTTAACGGCACTTAACCGAACGGACAAAATCAAACTTTAAAAGAGAATTAACCATGGGCGACTTCCATCAAAACGGCGTGATCACGACTCTTCACAACCTATCCAAGCGATCGGTTGAGACCATGGAGACTGAACTGCTCGGCTTTTCCAAAAACAGGCCCATGGGGCTAATACTGCCCTCGCTTTACTCCGAGCTTCAGGGCGAAGCTCTTAAAGGTATTGTTGAAGAGCTAAAACAAGTTCCCTACCTCGATGAGATCGTTATTGGCCTCGACCGCGCCAACGAGCAAGAGTATGGCCAGGCACTAGAATTTTTCTCCGTCTTACCTCAGCACCACAGAGTGCTGTGGAACGATGGTCCTCGTCTGAAAGCACTGGATGCAAAACTACAGAAACTCGACTTGGCTCCCAAGGAGCTCGGTAAGGGCCGCAATGTTTGGTATTGCATGGGTTATACATTGGCATCGGGCAAGACCGAAGCGGTAGCACTGCACGACTGCGACATCACCACTTATGATCGTGAATTACTGGCCAGACTAATTTATCCAGTAGCCAACCCGCGTTTTAGTTATGAGTTCTGCAAAGGCTACTACGCACGAGTGGCCAACGGCAGAATCAATGGTCGTGTTTCGAGGCTCTTAGTCTCGCCACTACTGAGCGCGCTTAAAAAGACTGTCGGCCACACTGACTATCTCAACTATATGGGCAGCTTTAGATACCCTCTAGCGGGTGAGTTTTCATTCCGCCGCGACGTACTCAACGACATTCGTATTCCCAGCGACTGGGGTCTAGAAATCGGCGTTCTGTCAGAGATGCACCGGAACTACGCGAGCAATCGACTCTGCCAGGTGGATATTGCCGATAATTATGATCACAAACACCAGAACCTTTCCCTGGACGATGATCAGGACGGTCTGTCAAAAATGTCTATTGATATTGCCAAGGCGCTATTCCGCAAGCTTGCGACTCAGGGTGTGGTATTTAGCCATGAAGCTTTCAGATCGTTGAAAGCCACCTACTACCGCATGGCTCTGGATATAGTTGAGACCTGCCATAACGACGCAATTATGAATGGCTTAACGCTGGATATTCATGAGGAAGAAAAGGCCGTTGAGATGTTTGCAGAAAATATTATCAAGGCCGGTGAAGTGTTTTTTACCAGCCCAATGGAGAAGCCTTTTATTCCCAGCTGGAACCGCGTTATTAGTGCAGTGCCGGATATTTTTGAACAACTAGTGGCTGCAGTAGAAGCAGACACCGAAGAATTTAACCAGCGCTAGGACGGCCAAAACGATGAATCCAAACTCCCTTTCTGATGCACTGATACGCCATCTAACCACTATTTACCAGGGGGTCGATGGCGTTAACAGCGATAATCATGGGCAGCTGGGCAACCAGCTTATTGAGCTTATGGGTCTACAGCTGGCAGCCACTGAGCCGACTCGCTATGTTAATCACTGGGATGAAAAAGACTGTCTGGTAATCAGCTATGGCGACAGCGTATTGCAGCCGGAAGAAACTCCGCTGCAAACATTAAAACGATTTCTGGATCGCTATGTTGAAGACTGTATTAGCGGCGTCCATATTTTGCCTTTTTACCCCTACACCTCGGATGACGGTTTCTCTGTACTCGACTATTCCAGCGTCAATGAATCCCTCGGCGACTGGTCCGATATCGAGGCCATAGCCGCAGACTATTCACTGATGTCAGACCTGGTGATCAACCACTGCTCGGCACGCAGCCCCTGGTTTGAAAATTTTCTCAATGATCGCGAGCCTGGACACAATTTCTTTGCCACCGGCTCTCCAGACGACGACCTGAGTGCCGTGGTTCGTCCGCGCACCAACGCGCTGCTAAAAGAAGTCGAGACGGTTAGGGGCAGTCAGTTTGTCTGGTGTACTTTTAGTCATGACCAGGTCGATCTCAACTTTCGTAATCCAGAGGTACTCAAGCAGTTTGTTAGTATTATTCGCCAGTACCTGGATAGCGGCGTACGTATTTTTCGCCTAGATGCGGTGGCGTTTTTGTGGAAAGAGCCGGGCACTAGCTGTATCAATTTGGAACAGACGCATGAGGTCGTTCGCCTACTCCGGACGCTGATTGAGCACGCTCAGCCCGATGCCATTATTGTTACCGAAACCAATATTCCCAATCGCGAAAATCTCGCCTATTTTGGCAATGCCAACGAAGCGCACTGGGTGTACAACTTCTCTCTGCCACCCCTATTGGTCAACAGTTTGATCACTGGTGACTGCAACTATCTCAAGCAGTGGATGATGAGTATGCCGCCAGCGCGCAACGGCACGGCTTACTTTAACTTTATTGCCTCCCACGACGGTATTGGTCTGCGACCCGCCGAGGGCCTGCTCAAAGAAACTGAAATCGACATTCTTGTGGATACTATGCAATCTTTTGGTGGACGCATTTCCTGGCGCACTGGGGGTCAGGGGCAGCGCAAACCCTATGAAATCAATATCTCGTTGTTTGATGCCCTGCAGGGCACCACCGAGGGGCCAGATCAATGGGGACTGCAGCGTTTTCTCTGCGCGCATGCCATTATGTTTGCTCTCGAAGGGGTGCCCGGAATCTATATTCATAGTCTGGTGGGCACGCACAATGACTACCAGCGAGTTGAAAATGCCGGTCATAACCGTGCCATTAATCGTCATCAATGGCAGTACACCGAGCTTCAGGCGCGCCTCGCCAATGCCAATAGTTCGGAGCATCAGGTGTTTAGTGGTATTAGCGAGCTGCTAAAAATTCGCCGTCAACAGTCGGCATTCCACCCCAATGCCACGCAGTTCACGCTCCACTTGGGCAGTGGTCTATTTGGTTTCTGGCGTCAAAGCATTGACCGTCAGCAAAGTATTTTTTGTATCAGCAATATCACCTCTGAAGTGCAGGCGCTCAATCTCTCTGATATCAATTTAATCGACAATGAAAACTGGGTTGACCTGATCAGCCAACTGCCCTGCGATGGGCTTATGCAGTCAGTTGCTATGGAGCCCTACCAGACCCTGTGGATCACCAACCAGGTCAATGGTTAACTTGTTATATGCCCCTATAGGTGAGAATATTATCGCTTGGAATCAAGACTAAAACTGTTCATTAAACTGATCATTAAACTGAACCCGGCGGCAGTGATTGTTGCCGGCAACAATCTATTCAAACCACTATAAAAGCAGGGGCACAGACGCAATGAAATTAGAGACACAGGCCATTCACGCTGGATTCAATGACGACCCAACCACTAATGCAGTGGCGGTTCCGATTTATCAAACTACCTCTTATAGCTTTCGCGACACCGAGCACGGTGCCAATCTGTTTAATCTTGCCGAGCCCGGCAATATCTACTCGCGCATTATGAATCCCACCAACGATGTGCTTGAACAGCGCATCGCGGCAATGGAAGGTGGCGTCGCAGCGCTGTGCATGGCGTCGGGAATGGCTGCTATCACAGCGTCTATCCAAACTCTGTGTCGTAGCGGTGACAATATGGTCAGTGTCAGCCAGCTCTACGGTGGCTCCTATAATCTGTTCGCCCACACCTTGCCACAGCAAGGTATCGAAGTGCGCATGGCGTCAGGTGATGATATTGACGCGTTGGAAGCCTTGATCGACGACAACACCAGAGCAGTGTTCTGTGAGTCGATTGGCAACCCCGCTGGCAATGTGGTGGATATAGCCGCGCTTTCGGAGATGGCCCATCGTCACGGTGTGCCTGTAATTGTCGATAACACCGTTGCCTCCCCCTACCTATGTCGCCCCTTTGAACATGGCGCCGATATTGTTGTGCATTCGCTGACTAAATACATTGGCGGCCACGGCACTACGATTGGCGGCATTATCGTCGACAGCGGCTCCTTTACCTATAAGGACAACCCGCGCTTTGCGCAGTTTAATACCCCAGACCCCTCCTACCATGGCGTTACCTATGCCAACGATTTCGATGCGCCCTTTATTGGCCGCGCCAGAGTGGTTCCACTGCGGAGCATGGGCGGTGCACTATCACCGTTTAATGCGTTTTTAATTCTTCAGGGATTGGAAACGCTGGCATTGCGTATGGACCGTCATGTTGAAAATGCGGTCGCAGTGGCAAACTATTTACAAAACCACGATTCGGTCTCTTGGGTTAATTATGCGGGTCTCGAGAGTGACAAATACTATGAACTGTCGCAACGTATGTGCTCGGGTAAGGCGTCTTCGATTGTCAGCTTTGGTATCAAAGGTGGTGAAGCTGCTGGCGGGAAGTTTATTGATGCGCTGGGCATGATCAAGCGCTTAGTGAATATTGGCGACGCAAAATCACTGGCCTGTCACCCCGCCAGCACCACTCACCGCCAGCTCAATGAAGAAGAGTTGGCCCATGCCGGTGTCAGTTCAGACCTAGTGCGACTGTCGGTGGGTATCGAGCATGTCGATGATATTTTGGCAGATATTGAACAGGCTATCAGGGCCGCTAGTTAGGGAAGGGAAAAGTCTAATACAGCTATTAGCCTAGTACCTTGGAAGCGCTTATTTGGGCGAGTTGAGCGCGCTGTTCTGTCATCTTGAGAGAGCGGCGCGACCCTAAGGATCTCCTTGCAGAATGGCTCTGTAAATTAATGAGATCCTTCGGCTACGCTCAGGATGACAATGTAGGTGCTAGGCATAAGAAAGTCGATGCTCTGATTACGAAAGTAGATGCTCTGAGTAAAAAAAGCGCTCGGGATAACAAAAAGAGCGTGCGACGCACTAACGTCACCGTCATGACAATAGAGCGCAGCGACGAGGAATCTCAATCAGTCACTGACCTGAGTCAGAAAAAACCGCTCGCAAGCCCCAGACGCATCTCCAAGACTTTCTCGCTGCACAGTCAACTTCTCGCCATAGTAGGCTGCACAGCCTTGAATCAGCCCCTCCGCCACATCACCTAAACAGCGAGGCGATTCATAGATCAGTTCCATGGTGGTATCTGTATATCGACTGCACTTAAAAGCCGGAGGTGAGGCGTCAGGATAGAGTTTTCTCACCTCAACATGAATAAAACCATCCACCTTTTGCAACATATCAAAGGACGATTTCATCCCTTCAATCCATTGGGGATAGGCTGCAATCAACTCAGCGAATAAATACATACCAAAGGTTTTAGTCACCTTAGGCACTGAAACATCGGTCTTTTTACTCAACACCACAATCATCTCGATCAGTTCCATATGATCGTAGACGCCCATGGTGGTATAGATTCCGCCACTGGCAGGCGCGGCCTCTTCAATGATCTCTTCAACCATCTCGAGCCCATAGCGCTCCTCTACCAAGTAGAGAAACGACGTAAATATCATCCCCTTCACAAAACACCCCATTAATTTCCAGCTGCTGTGGATTCCAGCAGTCTAATGTTCAGCCCTGAACCGGCGATGCCCACAAAACGGCAACTGTACCTATTCAAATTAACATAGTAAATTTTTATTCCACTGAGCGACTGTCATTCTCACCCTTATTTGCTATGTACTATAGTTCAGTTACTCCGCTCCACCTGATAATTGAATCCGATATTTGGCATCTCTAAGATCGGCATCGGCGCCCTTGGCGAGAATAGCGACTAAAAATTCAACGCGATTGTGAGGGAACTCAGTTGAGTTACGCTGAACGGGTGATCACTCAGACGTTATAATCAGCGCCGCTGCTGATTTAATGAATCGTCACAACGCCTTTGACCGTAACAACTATATCCAGATCAGAACTGGCAAAAAAATTAGTGCCCTTCACGCCTTTTTTTATCCTATACTGCGTGCCGGAGGTCGGGACCTCTGGCTCAGACCGAAAAAAATGGTGGAACCAATCCCTAATTTTCAAGCCCTAATTTTAATAACAAGTAAATGGAGTCAACACTATGTGGAAAAAACCAACTTATCAGAAACTCCGTCTCGGTTTCGAAATCACTATGTACAAATACAACCGCTAACTCAGATACTGTTTATAAAACAGACGATGCAGCACTATTCAGCCAATACAAGCAACCGCTATTAGAGTGATTAATAGCTTTTAAAAACCGACTCGATAAATTTGCGTCGGTTTTTTTATGCGACATAAGAAGGTCGCAACAGAGTAATTTACCCATTGGCTACTCGAAGTAATGTCTTACGCTCAATAAAAAGGTCGCCCATTATGTTTATCCATGTGCTCGGCTCTGCCGCTGGCGGTGGCTTTCCTCAGTGGAACTGCAATTGCGCCAACTGCGCAGGCCTTAGAAACGGCAGCATTAACGCCAAAGCCAGAACACAGAGCTCCATAGCGGTAAGCAGTGATGGCATCAATTGGGTGCTATTTAACACCTCTCCCGATATTCGGGCTCAGCTGGCCGATTTTGAACCCCTGCAACCTGCCAGACAGCTCCGGGATACAGGAATCTCAGCAATTGTATTGATGGACAGCCAAATCGACCACACCACCGGTCTACTCATGCTACGTGAAGGCTGCCCCCACGATGTGTACTGTACTGATATGGTACTTGAAGACTTGAGCAGCGGATTTCCATTATTTAGTATGCTTAAACACTGGAACGGGGGCTTGCAGCACAGGCCCATTCTGCTCAATAAAGACGATCACACTCAGGAAGGCAGCTTTACCATTCCTAACATTGACGGCCTGCGATTTCATGCCGTGCCCCTGCTCAGCAAAGCTCCGCCCTATTCACCGCACCGAAATAACCCTCATGTGGGCGACAATATTGGCATTAGAATTGAAGACACTCGCAGTGGCAAGAACCTCTTCTATTCCCCAGGGCTCGGTGAACCTGAGCCACATATCATCAAATTAATGCAACGTGCCGACTGTCTATTAGTGGACGGGACGTTTTGGCGAGAAGATGAAATGGCCTTTGCCCGTGTTGGTACTAAACTCGCCGCCGAGATGGGCCATCTGCCGCAAAGCGGTGAGAATGGCATGATCGAATTGCTTCGGCCTATGAAAAAACCCCGCAAGGTGCTTATTCATATCAATAACACCAACCCCATTTTGATAGAGGATTCTGAGCAACGGGCGATCTTGGATAAAGAAGGCATTGAAGTGGCCTACGACGGCATGGACATTGAATTGTAATGATCAATATCTCCGACAGTACCTCAGTTAAACTATCCAGCAAATTTCGTTTTCAATGGGAAGAGGCCCAGCAGAGCTTTGTACTGCTGTATCCTGAAGGGATGATCCAACTCAGCGCCAGTGCCGGTGAGATTTTAAGTCGCTGCCAGCAGCAAATCACTATTGCTGAAATTATCAGCGACTTACAAACGGCATTTGCTGAGGCGGACCCCAACGAGCTTGCCGCTGATGTTAGGGAGTTTATTCAGGAGGCCAACGATCGGGCCTGGCTGGAAATAAAACACCAGAAATTGTAACAAAGCACTGCCATCAAAGAGATAAACCAAAATGAGCGATAGCATCACCATAGCCAGCGACCAACAGCAATCTATTCCTCTTTGGTTACTGGCTGAGCTGAGCTATTCCTGCCCGCTGCAATGTGCCTACTGCTCTAATCCCATTAATTACCCTGAAGCCAGAAGCTCGGAGCTGTCCACCGACGAATGGAAAACCGTCTTTAAAGACGCGCGTAAAATGGGTGCAGTGCAACTGGGGCTATCCGGTGGCGAGCCATTAGTCCGGCCAGACTTAGAGGAGCTGATTGCAGAGGCTCGCGCCCTTGGGTTTTATACCAACCTGATCACCTCAGCTGTGGGAGCCGATGCCGCTAGGCTGGCCGCCATTCGTGAAGCCGGGCTAGATCATATTCAAATTAGTCTTCAAGGCAGCAATCAAGCCGTCAATGATCACTTTGCTGGGACTAAAAGTTTTCACCACAAAGTAATGATGGCCAAAGAGGCGAAAAAACTGGGCTTCCCGATGGTGCTTAATTTTGTTCTACACAGACAAAATATCCATCAAATTGCCGATATGCTCAAGTTGGCTGAGGACTTGAAAGCAGACTTTGTAGAATTAGCCAATTCACAATATTACGGCTGGGCCCTTAAAAATATTGATGCCCTGCTCCCCAGCCGACAACAACTAGTGAATGCAGAGGCGATCACCAACGACTTCCGTAAAAATCATCAGGGCAACATGGACGTGATTTTTGTTGTACCCGATTATTATGAAAATCGGCCAAAGGCCTGTTGCAATGGCTGGGGAACAACCTTTGTTACCGTCACTCCCGATGGCAACGTTCAGCCCTGTCAAAGTGCTCAGGTATTGCCGGGCTTTGAACTCCCCAATGTACGCCGTCATAGTTTGGAGTGGGCCTGGCGTGAATCGCCTTTATTTAACGCCTTTAGAGGTACTGAGTGGATGCAGGAGCCCTGCCGCTCCTGCCCTGAAAAACAGCAGGACTTGGGCGGCTGTCGCTGCCAGGCCTATCTGCTAACAGGTGATGCCTACGCCACCGACCCTGTTTGTGACCTGTCACCAAAGCACTCAGATATTGAACGCGTTGTCGCCAGTGCGCAGAACATTGCCGATCTAAACGATGATGGCTTTAGTTACGACATTAACAAGGCTGACGATATCACTCAGCCGTTACTATTCCGCAATCCCAAAAACGCTAAAATCCTGACTAAAAAATAGGCAAACACAATGACTAAAGCCTGGACTGCAGAAGAATTTGAGCAGCAGCTACGAGACAAGGGCGCGCTCTACCATATTCATCACCCCTTCCACATTGCGATGAATACCGGCAACTGTACTCAAAAGCAGATACAGGGCTGGGTGGCTAACCGCTATTATTATCAAATCAGTATACCAATCAAAGACGCCGCCATTATGGCCAACTGTGACGACGCCTCTGTTCGTCGTTTATGGGTGCAGCGCATCCTGGATCACGATGGCACCAGCGATGAGGATAGTGGCGGTATTGAAGCCTGGCTCCGCTTGGGAGAGGCTGTGGGTTTAACCCGAGACGAAATTATAAGTCAGCAACATATATTGCCCGGCGTGCGCTTTGCAGTAGACGCCTATGTTAACTTTGCCCGCCGCGCTAACTGGCAGGAAGCGGCCTGCTCATCACTCACCGAACTCTTTGCCCCGACCATTCATCAAAAACGCTTAGCGACCTGGCCGGAACACTATCCCTGGATCGATCCCAACGGCTATCAATATTTCCGCACGCGACTTAGCGAAGCCCGAAGAGATGTAGAGCATGGTTTGGCGATTACTCTGGACTACTTTAAAACCTTCGAACAGCAGCAGCAGGCCATGGGCATATTGCAGTTAAAGCTGGATATTTTATGGAGTATGCTGGATGCAATGCAGTTGGCTTATGTTTATGAAGAGCCGCCATTTCATAGCTGCACCCTATAAAGAGCTGCAGCCGGTAAAGAGCTGCACCCGATAAAGAGCTGCACCCGATAAAGAGCTGTAGCCGGTAAAGAGCTGTACCCAACAAAACAGCCTGAGACCAAAGCCCCTATTTGTTTGCTCTTTAGGCGCAATTACTTGCGCCGAACCACCTGATAATTACGCCCGATATATTTCATCGGTACGCTGAGCATATGCACCAGGCGCGAGAAGGGAAACAGGACAAAAATAACCATACCCAACAGAATATGTAGCTTATAAATCCAGTGCACTGAAGCGATACTAGCGGCGGCGGTTGTGGGATCAAAGGTGACTATACTCTGCGCCCAGCTCATCAGCTTGAGCATTTCTTGGCCATCAAGATGGCCCACAGAGACGAAGATCGAACCCAGCCCCAGAATCAACTGGGCAAATAGCACCAGCAAAATAGCTATATCCATCCTGGTGCCTGAGGCTCTGACTCGCGCATTGGTCAGCCGCCGCACGATCAATATCACCATGCCGTAAAAACAGATCAGACCAAAGAAACCGCCAGCGCCCATAGCGATCAGCTGTTTGGTGGACGCTGAGACACCCAGCGCGTGCCACACCGCGTTGGGGGTTAGCAGGCCGACAAAATGCCCCACAAAAATCGCCAATATCCCTATATGAAAAGGAATGCTGCCCCTGCGCAACTGCTTGCTCTCAAGCAATTGGCTGGAGCCGGTTTTCCAGCTGTACTGTTCCCGATCGTAGCGAATGATCGAGCCGACCACCATCACGGTTAGGGCTATATAGGGCACCAGGCCAAACAGAAACTGATTTAAAATAGTGATATCGCTGCTCAGCATATTGGTTGCTCCATTGACTAAATGATTTGTGGTGTCGCCGACGGCTGTATTGTTTATTAAGGAGTCGTTCATGGCTGTGGCCTCCCCTCAGTTTCAAAATCAACCCAGTGCAGCGGGACATCCAAATCCTTGCGCTGCCCTTCGCTGGGCTTGCGCTGAGCATCCCCGCAGCTTTTATCCAATGAGTCGGCGCCGAAGGTGACTTCCTCTTCCTCCCACTCCTTATCAATTGCCTGTTTGCTGTCATCGCGCTTTTCATCGGCGATACGCTCACGTATTTCATCCAGATCCACCTGGCTGTCGGCGAGGCTCAGTAACAGTTGAAATAGCACCGCATAATCACTGTCGCGCTTTTCCAAACGGCATTGCAGCAGTGCCAAAATAGGCTCCACATCCAATAGCCAACTCACTGCATTATCGCGACCCTGGGTGGAGAGAAACTCCAAAAACAGCGGTAGATAGTCCGGCAATTCATGCTGGCTTATCTCAAGATCAGCCTGACGATACTGGGCCACAAGATCCACCATAGCCTGACCGCGATCCCGGGACTCCCCGTGGACATGTTCAAACAGCCAGAGTGCTAGAGAGCGACCGCGCTCAAAGAGACCGTCATACTCACTCTGCCACTGCATCAGATCCTGACTGACACGCCGCTCTAAAAAACTCAGGAGGCCATCCCGAAGAGTCGGGTCTATATCCGCGGTAAAGACCAGAGTTGCTAACTCGGCTCGGTGGTCGATGAGGCTCTGATCCGGATAATCCAATAGGCATGCAATCACTTTGAGTATCTGCATAACTATTCCTCGCCGCCGGAAACAGCAATAATGTCGCGGTTACTGGGCTTCTTGCCGCCAAACATATTGACCCCGCTATTGCCCTCACTGCAGCCATTGCCAAAGCTAAAACCGCAGCTGCTTTTGTCGCTATAGGCATCTTCGGCATAGGCTTTGTGGCTGCTGGGAATCACAAAGCGATCCTCGTAGTTGGCGATGGCCATATAGCGATACATCTCTTCGACCTGATCTTCCGTGAGAGCAACACGCTGTAACACTTCTAGGTCGACCACATCGTCCACCTGCTGTGAGCGCTTAAAAGAGCGCATCGCTAGCATCCTCTCTAGAGCCGTAATCACCGGGCCCTGATCACCGGCGCTGAGCAGATTGGCGAGATATTGCATGGGAATGCGCAGTGAGCGCAGGTCGGGAATCACACCATCGACACCTATATGACCTTTTTGGGCGGCACCCTGAATCGGTGAGAGTGGCGGCACGTACCAGACCATTGGCATAGTGCGATATTCGGGATACAGGGGCAGCGCCACTTTCCAATCCACGGCCATTTTGTAAACCGGTGAGTTCTGAGCAGCAGTGATCCAGCCCTCGGGAATACCCTCAGCTCGGGCGGCGGCCTGAACGTCTGGATCATTGAGATCGATGGCGACAACTACGCCACCAGTCCAGCACTAAAAAACTCTGGCAACTTTCCAGGAAAAGCCATTATTGCCGATCCCGAAGGCACGGAGGTTAATCAAGCCTATATCAGTTACAAATACGGCGAAACCGAAGGCAAGTATGGTCGCCAACGCATCAATCTAGACAATCAACGCTTTATCGGTGGCGTCGGTTTCCGTCAAAATGAGCAGACCTATGACGCACTCTCCATTGCTCACAACTGCACTGATTTGAACACTAGCATCTACTACGCCCATATCAATAATGTAAACCGCATCTTCGGTGAAGACGACCCGGCCCTGAGTGACACCGAAAGTAGCACCGAGATCCTCAACATTAACTACAGTGGTTTAGCCGCCGGCAACCTTACCTTCTATAGCTATCTGCTAGATCAAAAGCTCAGTGACATGCAGCTTGATACCTATGGCCTGCGCTTTAGCGGCCAGAGCCATGGATTAGGCTATCAAGCTGAATATGCCACCCAGGAACGCGAGTTGGGCAATGGCAGCGAAGCGGATGCAGATTATCTTTTGCTCGAGGGCAGTGTTGATTTAGCTGGCGCAACATTTAAGCTGGGATTTGAAAACCTTCAGAGCGACAACGGTGAGTTTGGTTTCTCTACACCATTGGCCACTGGGCATAAATTTCAGGGCTGGACGGATCAATTTTTGCTAACGCCAAATGCAGGTATTCAGGATATTTATCTCTCTGTAGGCGCTAAATTCAACGGTATAAAGCTAATGGCGATCTACCATGATTTTCAGTCTGATAAGACTAATCTCAGTGGCGATGATGATCTGGGCAGTGAAATAGGTTTTCTAGCGATCAAGAAAATAGGCGACTACAAAGTGAGTGTTAAGTACGCCAACTATGATAGTGGTGATGACTCATTTAACAAGAGTGATACTGAGAAGCTTTGGTTGACGGTTAGTGGGGCTTTTTAAACGTCAGTGCCAAGTGACGGTTTGAGATCTCTCACATGCGTTCGAGATGACATTGTTGTGTATCGCTGTCATCCCGACAGAGCGAAGCGACGAGGGATCTCCTGCCAGTTGGCAGAGATCCTCCAGTTCACTTGCCCCTCTCAGAATGACCCTCCTGAACCTTACAGATTACTTTACTTGGGCAATACAATAAGCCCTTCATTGGGGTTCATCTTTCCCACTACAACATCCGCATAAACCTCAGCAAACGCCTCAAAATCAGCCACAGTCTCAACCGTCATCCAGCCGGCGCTCTGTTGCATCCGCGCTTTCATAAAGTCCCCAGCCTGCTGATTAAATCCATCTTGGCCCCAATCACCAACACGCTTTTGAACATGGGCAGGGGCAAAGAAAAAGCTACTGCGCTGTCGATTGATCTTGGCAGCCAATGGGTCATTGTCAGCGAGAGTCCCCCAATGAGTCATACCCACACTGATGCAGTTTTGCAGATTGTCGCCTAAGGCTTCATGTAACGCGCCTAACACGGCACGATTACCGGCCATATCGACCATTACAGTCACTTTGCTCGTATCAATATCACGTAATTTGTCATAACAGATAATCTCATCGTAACACCCCAGAGAGGCAACAAAGTCATGGTTAGCGCTCGAGGTAACACCAATAATTTTAGGGCGGCTTTCTTCATCCGCTAGACCCTGAGCCAAACCTATAGCGGTTTTACTTGAAGCACTCAAAATTACCACTTGGGAGGCACCGTGATAGCGCTCAGACTGCAGGGCATCACAGAGGCAAAATGAGGTCACATGCAGAGGATTTAGCAGGGAGCGAACATTATCAGTAGAGGTGTCATAGTGCGCTTCACCGGACATTAGCAGATAGTTGTTGTACACCGCTGGCAGCTCTGCCCGATGAAGCGCACCATCCATAAAGCGCAATGGGGATACTTTGATCGGCGACATAACCAGGAAGTCAGCAGGTGGAAAATAGCCATAGAGCCTCTCACCCACAGATAGCCCATCAACTTTAGACGCAGTAACTTCAGCAAAACCCCAGACCGGCAGACAACCCCATTCACCGCTCTCGTTGTCAGTTGCAGGAAAGAATTTCCAGTAGCCAATAGTGTCGCCCGCGGCACCATAGGTGACATTGTTTGCCGTAAAAGCAAAGCGCTCAATCTCCACTAGGATATCACCGGTTTTTAAATCGGCTAGGGCTTGGGCCTTATCAGTCTCAACTAGGCGTGATCGGGTTAGGTCTTTTTTATAGGTTTGAAATTCGCTCATGCTTTGGCACCTTGGGATGTCTTTTTATTGGATAGCTCTTTATTGGATAGCTCTTTATTGGATAGCTCTTTATTGGCCAGCTCTCTATTGGTCAGCTCTACATTGAACTGCTGTAACTTGTTTATAGCGGGCAATGCGTTGTTTTGAATCCGTTGCAAAATACCCATTTTTTTCATGTCGCTTTTATCAGCACTACTGATCAGCTTGGTAAACCCATCCAGTCGATTCTCTCGCACCCAAAGTCGCAGGGTCTTATCCAGAGACCAATTAAACTGGTTCATCATCATGGCCAACGTCATGGGAATAAAATCCACATCATGGTTTGGCGGCGGAACTAGAGCGCAGAGGCGATTTTTCTCGGCATCGCTGTCGTAGTTGACCTCAACATAGGCTGCCATTGATGCACTAAAGGCTGGCTGATACGCGCGTATCATCTGTGGGGTAATACAATTGCCATCAAATACAGGGCGCGGTTGTTTGTGAGCAAAAGACCGCTCCAGACTTGCCGAGCAATCAATATGAATATGGGCTGGGGTGGTTGGGATTTCTCCCTTAGTTAAAACAATACGGTCTTTTTCAATGGCGCTTACTTGACCCATACGAACAATATTCTTAATGCGCTGCAGCTGCTCTATTTCAGGCTTGCTGATTGTCGCGGCATGAAACATAGTCGGCCGCACATCTTTATCTAAACGCAGAAAATAACCGCCCTCTTCAAGCCGATCAAACATATCATCAATAGAACTGGCATTGCCAATCGCCTCATACTGCGCGGCAATAGAACCCACAGACTTGTGGAAGAACTCGTGAGTTGGTTGAGTATTGGCGCGATCGAGCAGCCATGCATCACGGGATCTAATCCAGGCAATCTCATCTGGGTCAACGCCCCGAGCAAGCAACCACAGACAGGCATCTATGCCCGTCTTGCCGCCACCAATCACTACATAGCCAGCGGGTTTTTCACTGATGCTCGGCAGATCATTAAGCGGCATAAACTGCGCGTCTGCCGCTACGGTGAAATTTGGTGTGTGGGTTGAGGGCACGGCAATGGTCATGAAGGTCGCGTCGACTAATTTTTCGTAGTTCACTGAGTGGGTCTCACCGGTCAGCTTAGAGGTAAACTGACCATCTCCCCTATATTCACACATGGGAAAGTATTGCACTCGACCACTGGTTAAAAATCGCTGGCGCATCACATCATCAAAATAGGCGCAGATCTCATCGCCGGTGGCAAGGTCCCCCATGCCTTTGTTCAAACCAACCTGATCAATCTCACCGCGACTCAACTCCTTTGAGCTAACACCAAAATAGGATGAGGGTTGATGCAGAGTCACAAAGGGATAGGCCATATTCCAGTGGCCACCAGGCTTGGCGTAACGGTCCACAATAATGATATTGGCGTCGGTTTCAGTAAAAAGCGTATCGGCAAAGGCCATGCCGACTAGACCGCTGCCAACAATCAGATAATCCGTCTTTAAAGATTTCCCCACCCTCTACTCCTTTATTATTTTTATTCTAGGCCAAGATGCTCGGCATTAAATGAACTTGCGGGCTAGTCTTTGATGGTATCCTCTTCCTATTAACTTACCAATAGACCAGCCTGTAAAATGCCGCTTTAATATGCACTTCTGGTATTACTGCGCACTCTGGAGAGACGAACATGCGTTACACCCTTTTTTCCACACCACTGCTCTCACCATTACTCCGTGTGCTTTCAAAAGTTATCTTGAAAGTAATTCGCTGGCGAGTGGATGGGGCGCTGCCAACAGATCAGAAAAAGTACGTATTGATCGTTGCACCGCACACATCGAACTGGGATTTTTTCCTTTTTGTGCTTACCGTATCCGTGCTCCGTCTGCAGCCGAGTGTACTGATTAAAGATACGCTATTTGTAGGACCTCTGGGTTGGTTCCTGCGCTACTGTGGTGCTGTTCCAGTGAATCGCAGACAAGCAGGGTCTCTAGTGACCTATATATCGAGTATTTATGAGGCACGAGAGGAATTTGTGTTGATTATTACACCCGAGGGTACGCGAAGCCCCAATGCCAATTGGAAGCGTGGATTTCACCATGTGGCGAAGACTGCGGGGGTGCCGATTCTAGTGGTCTATGTTGATAGTGCCGTGCGCACTATTGGTATAGAGGGACTGATGGAGCCCAGTGATGATATTGAGGCGGATATGCAGCAGCTGAAGACTTTCTTTGATACTAAGAAGGGACTTAAACCGGGAAATTACGCGTCTTAGGCTGATTTATTAGACTCAACTCTAACGGCCTCCGCCCTCAACTAGTCATCCTGAGCGAAGCCGAAGGATCTCATGCAAACTACTAGAGACCCTTCAGCTACTCTCAGGATGACGTCCTTTGGTGTATAAACACCTATTAACTCTGTCGCCCTGAGCGCAGCCGAAGGGTCTCTTCTGATCTACTTAATAACCTATTATTTTGCGTCCAACTTTAGGGCGTTAGCTGGAACACTCGCACATAGTCAACCAGCATGCCGCGAGGGAACTGAGTCGCCGTGACTGGCGAACCCGGCCAATCGCCACCTATCGCAACATTCAAGATCAAGAAAAAATCCTTTCTAAATGCCTCTGCCCGATCAGAACCATCGGCAATGGATAGCGAGTGAGTCTGGACATCATCGACATACCAAATAATCTTATCTGGTGACCACTCAATACTGAACACATGGAAGCTGTTAGAGTAAGTCGCTCCACTTGAGAGTTTATGTTCTGTCCCTGCCGAGCTTGGGCTATAGCTGGCGTCTAAACCGCCGTTATTGTAGTAGACATTGTGCACTGCAGTGTCTTCATTGCCTGGACCACCAACGGTATCTACAATATCGATTTCACCACTGTAGGGCCAGCTAACGTCAGCGAAATTCTGCCCTAGCATCCAAATTGCAGACCAAAGGCCTTTGCCCTCTGCTACCACAGCACGAACATCTACACGACCGTAGGTAAAGGAAAAGTTGTCCTCGGTTTTAATGCGAGAGGATGTGTAAGCTCTGCCACCAAAAATTTCCTTACGAGCTTCGATAACCAATAAGCCATTTTCTACTGAGGCGTTTTCTTCACGATAGTACTCCAGTTCATTGTTACCCCAGCCGTTACTGCCAGTGCCAATATCAAAGCGCCACATATCCGTATCTAGCTCAGTACCATCAAACTCATCAGAGAATACCTTGGTATAGCCGACGTAGGAGTCTGCCGACTGGTAACCGATACTAGGGTCAGCCTTAACCCAGTCAGAGAGAGTGCCGCCGGTATTGCCTGAACTGGCAATTGCCCCATTGGGATTCGCAACCCAGCGAACATTGTCTACCTGAAACACAGTAGAGTCATGGTCCGTTGCCCAGATTGCAAAGCCGATATCTACACCTCCTAAGATAAGTCCCTGATCAACCAGCTCGTTTATACTGACCGATAATGCAACCCAACCTGAGCCCTCGATAGCGCCAAGGCTAAAGTCGCCCGATGAACAGGGGAAGAGGCACTCCGATTTCATAGTTAGTTTGTTATCACCGCTTATAATCTTCACATCAAACTCAATGGTTCCGCCAGCATAATCAGATAGATCATAGGGGGTTGATGTCTGAGCAATAACAAAGCCGAGCTCTGCGCCAACTGCGTGATTAATTTGCAACACATCACCGCGCTCAGAGTCGCTTACTACTGACCAGGTAGTGCTTGGGCAGCTTGCATCATCACCGGTGTCACATCGACCCCACCCTTTAGCCTGGTCAACAATAACCAGCCCAGTATCCCACTCTATTGAGGTTGCGCCGTCTTGAATAATGAGCAGATCATCGGCGACTGTAGGAACCGAGGTAGCATCTTCGACAGTGACTGTTCTGATTACACTATCTGAGTTGCCAGCTACATCAATTGCTGTGTAGGTGACTGTATAAACGCCTGCAGTGCCATTGTCGACAACACCAGTAACGGTTACAGCGACTTCGCCATCAACGGTATCCGTGGCTGTGGCACCGACATCAGACCAGGCATCATTTGTGTTAATAGAGATTGCCTGGTCACCCGCTAACGCAATAACCGGTGAACTGGTATCTGCAACGATAACTGTTCTGGTTTCGGATACAGTATTGCCCGCGCTGTCGCTGCTAGAATAGGTCAGAGTGTAAGAGCCAGCTTCCGCTGAGTTCACCTCGCCTGCTACGCTAACACTCAGGTTTGAATCTACATTGTCGGTTACGCTGGCTCCGGGATCTGTAAATGCTATGCCCTGCTCATGGGGCATTGACGATGAACCACTCAGTGTAATAACCGGTGCACGGGTATCAGCCTCTGGTGGGTTGGCTGGTGAGTCACTGCCACCGCCTCCACCGCCACATGCCGTAAGTATGGTTGCGGTAATGCCAACGATTAGGGATTTACTTTTGTGGTGGAACAGATAATCTGAAAACATGGTGCCCTCTAAAATAATTATTTTGGTTAATCAGTGCTAACGTCTTTTTTTAATGGACGGTATTCTGCAATCGGGAGGTTTTGACATCTACAAAAACGAGGTAAAAAGGGAGAGAGATGCGATAAGAGACTGTTTTCTCTTAAAATAGTAGTTTGTTATAACCACTTGGAAGTTCGAGATGCAGTTTTCTTAGCAGGGTTTATAGCAATTGCCTGAGAGCTATCACTGCCTCTTTCAGGGCTACGTTGTGGTGTTACTTTCCCAAGCACCGCCGTTCCGGCAGTCAAAAAAGGCTATCTAATACAAAACGCTGTCATCTCGAACATATGTGAGAGATCTCTTGTCGCTGCGCTCTGTCGAGATGACTAGGTGGGTGAATGCACTTGAAAGTTGGGAGCAATACTGCGACTAGACGGCAGGATTTAATTAGTAGCAAACTAAAGTTTGTTACTAACCCCTTTGGGGCTGCGTCGCTTCGCGACTCGTTCAAATTCCGCCGTAGGCGTAATTTGTGAACCTGGGCGCTTTGAGCCTCGAAATCCTGCCGTTCCGGCGGTTAAATAAAAAAGGCCATCTACTTTGTAGATGGCCTTTTTTATTTAATTGGTCGGGACGGCAGGATTTGAACCTGCGACCACTACACCCCCAGTGTAGTGCGCTACCAGGCTGCGCTACGCCCCGATTTCAAGTGGGCAATCATACAGGCACAAGATGCTTTTGCAACCACAATAGTCTGTGACAGTTACTCTTTGTCGAGTAATGTAATAATGCCTTCAAGCTCGGAGATAGTTTGCTGGATAAGCTGCTTGTAAGGGGTCTGTTCTTCTTTGCTCGATTCACCCTCTAGGCGCTGACGCGCGCCACCAATAGTGAAACCCTGCTGGTAAAGCAATGAACGAATCTGGCGAATCAACACCACGTCTTGACGCTGATAGTAACGGCGATTACCGCGGCGTTTAACCGGGTTTAGGCTGGGAAATTCCTGTTCCCAATAACGCAGAACATGAGGCTTTACTTCACATAATTCGGACACTTCGCCGATGGTGAAGTAACGCTTACCTGGAATAGCAGGTAGTTCGTTATTGTTACTTGGTTCCAGCATAGTTCTCTACTCGCGCCTTTAATTTCTGGCCTGGCTTGAAAGTCACTACTCGCCGCGCGGAAATAGGGATTTCCTCACCGGTTTTTGGATTGCGTCCAGGACGGCTTTTTTTGTCGCGGAGCTCGAAATTTCCGAACCCAGACAACTTAACCGAATCATTATTTTCCAATGCTAGTGAGATTTCGCTGTAAAACATTTCGACGATTTCTTTGGCCTCGCGTTTATTGAGACCCAGTTCTTCGAACAACATTTCAGCTAAATCAGCTTTGGTTAACGCACCCATTTTTACACCTAATTTTTACGCGTGACATTGCCACACAAGAGTAATTTCATACTTTGAACTCAGCGTTTGAATCAGCCTCTGAGTTCGGCTTTAAACTTATTGTCGAGCTTCTTAACGACTCGATCTATGGCCGTATTGATTTCTTCATCAGTAAGAGTGCGCGATGCGTGCTGAAACGTCAAGCCCAAGGCGAGACTTTTTCCTTTGTTATCAATATCTTTGCTCTGATAAACATCAAACAACATTAAATCAATAAGATGCTCTCCTGCAGCATTGCGCGCTTCAGACATCAAATCCGCAGAGGCAATTTGGCTGTCTACTAAGAATGCCAAGTCACGACGTACCGCGGGAAATTTGCTCACTTCGCTGAATTTGGGCAGTCGGCTTTCGCTGACTTTGGCCACATCAACTTGAAATAGATAGACCGGCGTATTGAAGTCTAACTGCGCCTGAAGCTTGGGATGCAACTGCCCTATCCAACCGACCTGCTCACCATTGCGCGCTAGCATTGCCGATTGACCTGGATGCAGTGCCGGATGCTCAGCAGCGCTAAAACTAAACTGCTCTGATAAACCGGTCAGTGCAAGAACCGACTCTAGGTCACCTTTAATATCAAAGAAATCGACCTTGTCTTTGCTTGCAGTCCAACCTGTTGGGGTACGTGAACCACAGATCAATCCGGCCAGAGCCATATTCTGAGTTAACTCGCCATTTTCACCTGGTACAAAACACTGACCGGCTTCAAAAATACGCACGCGATTTTGCTGGCGATTAAGGTTATAGATTGCTGTGGATATCAATCCCGACCACAGGCTGGTGCGCATTACTGACATATCAGCTGAAATAGGATTCTGCAGTGCTATGCCATCAGTTTCCGGATCAACCAACTTTTGCAGTTCGGGATCGACAAAACTATAGGTCACCGCTTCTTGATAACCACTGGCAACTAACTGCTGCCTAAAAATACTCAGGTCCTGTTGACGCTCGGGCTTGGCCTGTAATTCAAGAGCCATAGTCGGAGTCGAGGTTGGAAGATTGTTATAGCCATAAATACGCGCTACTTCTTCAACCAGGTCCTGCTCAATGGCAATATCAAAGCGCCAGCTCGGGGCAACCCAAGTGGAGCCCTCGTCATCGCGAGAGACAAAGGTCAGGCCCAAACGCGCCAAAATATCATCAATTTCAGCGCTACCAATGACAACGCCCAGTTGCTGGGCCAGATGTGCATCGCGCAGCTTTATAGTAGCGGGTGCCGGCAAGTGTTCAGCAGACTCTTGAATTACAACAGGTCCAGCTTCACCGCCGCAGATCTCAAGCATTAAGGCTGTGGCACGTTCAATCGCTGCAACCTGCAGTTCTGAATCCACACCACGCTCAAAGCGGTGCGACGAATCAGTGTGTTTGCCATAGTTACGTGCTTTACCGGCAATCGCTAGGGGGTTAAACCAAGCGCTTTCAAAAAGAATATCGGTGGTGTCATCGCCAACAGCGGATTCGTCGCCGCCCATAATTCCGGCCATGGCAAGTGCTTTGCTCTGATCAGCAATTACTAATGTCTGGGTATCAATAACCACGTCTGAGTCATCGAGTAATTTTACTTTTTCATCGCGACCCATGCGCACAACAATTCCACCATCAATCTTTGATAGATCGAAGGCATGCATCGGTTGTCCTAACTCGAGCAATACATAGTTGGTCACATCCACGGCTGGACCCAAACTACGCACGCCGCTGCGGCGCAATTTTTCCTGCATCCACTGAGGTGTTGGCTGGCGTAGGTCGAGATTGCGCACTACGCGGCCTACATAGCGAGCACAGGCCTCTGGGGCCTCGAGAGTAATACTGATGCTGTCGTTGATAGACGCGGTTACAGGGGCACAGGCTTGCTCTAGTACTGCAGTCTTATTGAGTCCGCCCACTTCACGCGCTAGACCACGGATACTGAGACAGTCACCGCGATTCGGGGTTAAATCCACTTCGATAATATTGTCGTTTAGCTCAAGGTATTCAATAAGGTCGCTACCGACGCTGGCAGCTGCAGGCAGCTCCCAGAGACCGTCATCATCATCGCCCAACTGCAGTTCAGTCTGCGCACAGAGCATACCGAAGGATTCAACGCCTCTTAACTTGGCTTTTTTAATTTTAAAGTCGCCGGGTAGTTTTGCACCCACTGTAGCGAATGGCACTTTAATACCAGCGCGAGCATTTGGCGCACCACAGACCACTTGGGCTGTTTCACCGCCACCGGCCACCTGACAGACACGTAGCTTGTCGGCATCCGGATGTTGTTCTACAGAGAGGATCTCACCTACCACCACACCAGACATTTCTGGCGCAGCACTTTCCACTGCATCCACTTCCAATCCCGCCATGGTCACTTGAGCCACTAGTTCTTCGGTTGAGATGCTCGGGTTAACGGCACTACGCAACCAGGATTCACTAAATTTCATTGTTTACCCAGCCTTAAAATTGTTTGAGGAAGCGCAGATCGTTTTCGAAAAACAATCGCAGATCGGTGACGCCGTAGCGCAACATAGCCAGTCGTTCGACACCCATACCAAAAGCAAAGCCAGTGTATTGTTCGGTGTCTACATTGCAGCTTTCAAATACATTGGGGTGCACCATGCCGCAACCCATTACCTCTAGCCAGCCAGTATGACTGCAAATACGACAGCCTTCGCCTGCACAGTTGGTGCACTGAATATCCACCTCGGCGGATGGCTCAGTAAAGGGGAAGTAAGAGGGTCGAAAGCGTACCGGCAGGTCTGCTTCGAAAAAAGCCTTTAAAAATTGATCGATCACACCTTTAAGGTCGGCAAAGCTGATGTTCTTATCCACCACTAGGCCTTCAACCTGATGAAACATCGGTGTGTGAGTAATATCGGAGTCACAGCGGTAAACACGGCCGGGACATATAATACGAATCGGTGGTGCCTGTTTTTCCATGGTGCGAACCTGAACCGGCGAGGTGTGGGTGCGCAGCACTGTGGAAGGATTGACATAAAAGGTGTCATGCATAGCCCGAGCCGGATGGTGGCTGGGAATATTGAGCGCTTCAAAGTTATGGTAATCGTCTTCAATTTCAGGCCCGGTCTCGACGTCATAGCCGATACGGGTAAAGAACGCCTCAATACGTTCCATGGTGCGAGTAACTGGATGCAGTCCACCCACCGCTTCGCCGCGACCTGGCAAAGTGACATCAACGGTCTCACTGGAGAGCTTGGCATAGAGTGCCAGGGTTTCCAGTGCTTCTTTCTTTTCGTTGATACGGGCCTGCAGCGCCTGCTTGACCTCATTGATCTTGGCGCCAGCAGCAGGTCGCTCTTCGTTAGAGAGTGCGCCCAGGCCTTTTAATAGACCAGTAAGCCTGCCTTTTTTGCCGAGAAACTCGACTCGCAAATCGTCCAGTGCACCGAGTTCGGTGGCTGCGGCAATCGAGGCCTCAGCTTCACTGGCAATCTGTTCCAATTCAATCATCAGGGGTCACCACAGTAGTTCAGTCGGCTATCTTATATTACTGATAAAAAAATAGGGAAAGAGCGTTGGCCCCTTCCCTATTCGATTAGCTTGTTACAACGCCTGCCAAAGCAGGTGGGTCGCTATTTAAGCTAGGGCAGCTTTGGCTAGATTAACTACTGCACCAAATGCTGCTTTGTCGTGTACTGCCAAGTCGGCGAGTACGCGACGGTCGAGAGCAATACCTGCTTTGCTCAGACCATTGATCAGTCTGCTATACGCCAATCCTTCAACACGAGACTGGGCGTTAATACGAGCAATCCAAAGTCTGCGGAACGTACGCTTCTTAGCGCGACGGTCACGGTAGGCATATTGACCTGCTTTGGTAACAGCCTGAACGGCTACACGATAAACTCGGCTACGAGCTCCGTAATATCCTTTGGCTTGCTTTAAAATCTTCTTGTGTCTGCGACCTGCTTCAACACCGCGTTTTACTCTAGGCATAGCTTTTTCCTCCCAAAATTAGTTAATTAGACGTTACGCAGCATGCGATCGACGCGTGGTTTATCAGCAGCATTCAGAATGCTGGTGCCACGGAGTTGACGCTTACGCTTCGTTGTCATTTTGGTGAGGATGTGACTCTTATGCTGGTGTTTGTGCTTATAACCAGAAGCCGTTTTTTTGAAGCGTTTTGCCGCTCCACTGTGTGTCTTACCTTTTGGCATTGCTGTTCTCCAAATTGAGAGTTAATTTTATCAAGAAGAGACGCCCGGACAGCCTGCCAAAAAATGTGGCTGAACGCGGGTCGCGTTAAATTACTTCTTCTTGCTACGTGGTGACAGAACCATGATCATTTGACGACCTTCCATTTTTGGAAACTGTTCCACTTGTGCCAACTCAGCGAGATCCGCTTCAATGCGTTTCATCATATCCATGCCGAGTTGCTGGTGAGCCATTTCACGACCGCGAAAACGCAGCGAGATCTTAGCTTTATCACCGTTTTCCAAGAAGCGAACTAGGTTGCGCAACTTGATGTCGTAATCTCCCTGATCGGTACCAGGACGAAACTTCATTTCTTTTACCTGTGTCTGCTTCTGCTTTTTCTTCTGCAGAGCAACTTTCTTCTTAATATCAAAGACATGTTTGCCGTAATCCATGATTTTACACACAGGTGGCTCTGCATCTGGGGAAATCTCAACCAGATCGAGAGTCTCTTTCTGTGCAGCTTCAAGGGCAGTGGCAAGGTCAACTACGCCAACCTGACTACCATCTGATGCAACCAATCGAACTTCGGGGGACGTGATACTGTCATTAAGACGTGCCCGCTTGCTGTCTTTTTTAATAAGCTTTACTCCGTTTCAACACAAGTACGCCCGCGTCGCTCCGTCTCGGTGTTAAACATGGCTTCAACCTGTTCCAGCGGAAGGCTGCCAAGGTCTTTTCCATCTCGAGTTCGGACCGCCACAGTGCGCGATTCTTTTTCATTATCACCAACAACGAGAATAAAGGGGACTCGCTGCATCGAATGACCGCGGATTTTAAAGCCGATCTTCTCGTTTCTCAAGTCACAATTCACTCTAAAGCCTTTATTTTGCAGTGATTTAGCAACTTCTTGGGCATATTCGCCCTGAGCGTCGGTAATATTGGCTACAACTGCCTGTTCAGGGGCTAACCAAAATGGAAATGCACCTTCGTACTGTTCGATCAAAATTCCGATAAATCGCTCAAATGAACCGAGAATTGCGCGGTGCAACATTACCGGAACCTTGCGCGCGCCATCTTCGGCAACATACTGTGCATCGAGGCGACCGGGCATGGAAAAGTCCACCTGAATGGTGCCCAACTGCCAGACACGACCAATACAGTCTTTTAAGGAGAATTCAATCTTGGGACCATAAAAGGCACCCTCTCCCGGCAATTCCTGCCAAGGCAAACTTTTGGCATCCAGTGCCTGGCCCAAGGCTTCTTCAGCACGATCCCAATCTTCATCGGAACCTACACGCTCCGGAGGGCGAGTCGATAGACGATAGATAATTTCATCAAAGCCAAAGTCTGCATAGACCTCATGGAGAAAATCAATAAACTGAGATACTTCCGGCTGAATCTGCTCTTCAGTACAGAAGATATGGGCATCGTCCTGGGTAAAGGAACGCACACGCATAATGCCGTGCAGAGACCCTGAGGGCTCATTGCGGTGACAAGAACCAAACTCAGCCAGTCTCAAGGGCAAGTCTCTGTAGCTTTTTAAGCCCTGATTAAACACCTGCACGTGACAGGGGCAGTTCATTGGCTTAACCGCATAATTGCGATCGTCGGTCTGCAGGCTAAACATATCGTCGCCAAACTTATCCGCGTGGCCCGACTTCTCCCACAGACTCATATCAACAATCTGTGGTGTCTTAATTTCTTGGTACCCCTGCTCGCGCTGTTTGTTGCGCATATACTCTTCAATCGCGCTATAAACACTCCAGCCCTTGGGGTGCCAAAAGATCGAACCCGGCGCCTCTTCCTGCATATGGTAGAGGTCGAGTTTCTTGTTAATCTTGCGGTGATCACGCTTCTCAGCTTCAGCCAGACGATTGATATAAGCTTTGAGCTCTTTCTTATTGCTCCAAGCGGTACCATAGATACGCTGCAACATTTCATTATTGCTGTCACCACGCCAATATGCGCCAGCAACTTTAGTCAGCTTAAAGGCCGGCAATTTAGCCGTAGACGGAACATGAGGGCCGCGACAGAGATCGATAAAGTCACCCTGACGATAGAGACCAATTGGCTCACCCGCTGGAATGCTGGCAATAATCTCAGCTTTATATTCCTCACCTATACTTTTAAAGAATTCCACCGCCTCATCGCGGTCCCATTCTTCCCGGGCAATACCGTGGTCGGCTTTAACCAGCTCGGTCATGCGCGCTTCAATAGCCTCTAGGTCTTCTGGCGTAAAGGCGCGCTCAAAGGCAAAGTCATAATAGAAGCCGTCTTCAATTACCGGGCCAATGGTCACCTGAGCTGCAGGAAACAGTTGCTTGACGGCCATAGCCAGCAAGTGAGCTGATGAGTGACGGATAATATCCAGTGCCTCATCCGAACGATCGGTGACAATTGCCAGCGTCGAGTCTTCCTGCATAATATATGAGGCATCCACAACCTCGCCATTAACCACACCGGCGAGCGTGGCCTTGGCCAGGCCAGCACCGATATCAGCAGCCACATCGGCTACAGAAACTGGGTTGTCGAAAACACGTTGGGATCCGTCAGGGAGGGTAATTGCGGGCATTGTCTTTTCCTTTCCAGTGGTGACCTATACCAAAGGCCACGTGGGGTTAAATTATTAAGCAAGCATTCTACCCTGAACAACCCTATTTACAAGGCTATTAACAAGACTGTTTAGCCTGCGCTTCAGTCGGTACAATGCCCCCAGCCGAAACCGAGAGAACCTAACCTTTGAAAATTTATGTCGACGCCGATGCCTGCCCAACAGTGATAAAAGACATTCTCTACAGAGTCTCTCAGCGCACCGGTATTGAACTGATATTGGTTGCTAACCAGCCTCTGACTACACCAAGGATTCCGACTGTGCGAAGCATTCAGGTGAGTTCTGGATTTGATGTCGCAGATGATCGAATTGTTGAATTGGTGGAAGCCGATGATTTGGTGATTACCGCGGATATACCTTTGGCGGCTGAGGTGATTGACAAGGGTGGCAAGGCATTGAATCCTCGCGGTGAGCTGTATACCAAGGCAAATATTAAAGCGCGTCTAAATATGCGCGATTTTATGGACAGTATGCGCAGCAGTGGCGTGCAGGTGGGTGGTGGGCCGCCGCCATTGAGTCAGAGGGATCGGATGGAGTTTGCTAATGCGCTGGATTCTTATGTGGCGCGGTTTAAGTAATCAGCGGGTGGCAATAGTTAGGACTCAGAATGCTGCATGGGATCCTTCGGCTGCGCTCAGGATGACAGCCATCGATACCGGACTGAGAGAGCAAAGCGAATCGAAGGACCTCTCCCAGCAAATCGCCTAGCATGACACTACTCTCAACCAGCCCCATCCAATAACCGCCCAATCTGCGCCGCAGTAAAAGGCCAGCCCTTCTCCTCACCATTGGCCAACGCCACAACCGGAATACGAATAGCGTATTTTTCCTGCAGCTCAACATCTGATTGAATAGTAATTTCAATCAGGCGCATCCCTCTCTCAGTCATCAAAGGATAAAGTACTGCTTTGGCCTGCTCACAGAGATGGCAGTTGGGCCCAGTGTAAAGCTTAACCTCAGACTCTTTAAACGACATCAAGATTAACCAAAAGTACTACGTCGAGTAATACGCCAAACATTATGAATACGTGGGTTTCTCTCAAAATCCATATCCAATGTCTGCGGGGTAATGTTCTCCGCATTAAACTGCCTGGTAACCAACTCATCCATTTTGAACTTGCGGAAATTATTGGAGAAGATCAACACACCATCCGGCGCCAGCTTAGCCATTGAATTACGAATTAAATCGCCATGATCCCGTTGCACATCGAGAATAGAATCCATCTTTTTCGAGTTAGAAAAGGTTGGCGGATCGAGAAAGATAACGTCGAACTGCTCACCATCAGTCTCTAACCACTTTAGGCAATCGGCACGCAGAAGATGATGGTTTTTGGCACTGATATTATTCAGATCATAATTGCGCTGAGCCCAATCCAAATAGGTATTGGACATATCGATACTCAGGGTGCGTTTAGCGCCACCCAGTGCAGCCTGCACAGATACCGCTGCGGTGTAGCAAAATAGGTTAAGCAGACTTTTGCCCTTGGCTAATTCACTCACCATACGCCGAACTGGGCGGTGGTCCAAAAACAGGCCTGTATCCAAATAGTCTGACAGGTTAGCTTCAAATTGAGCATTCCCCTCAAAGACAGTGATGGTATCGCTGGGGCCTTCATTAAAACGTTCATACTGACTATCGCCCTTTTGACGACGGCGCTCTTTATAATGAATATGGCCGCGGGCATCCTTGGCAAACTCTTTAACCGCTTGCTTAACCTCAGCAAAGCGCTCTCTGGCGACTTTGTCATCAATGGTATTGGGCGGCAGGTATTCTTGAACATGCACCGAGTCTTCGTAGATATCGACGGCCACAGAGTATTCAGGAATATCCGCATCATAGACACGGTAGCAACTGACACCCGTTTTGTTTAACCAGCCATTTAATTTGCGCTGATTTTTCACCAAACGGTTGAATACCATCTTGGCGCCTTCTGTCAGCTCCTGTGCCGGTGCAGGCTTATTTAGCCGCTGCTCAATTTTTTCTGAGCGCGAAGTGAGATCTTCAAAAACCAAAAGCTTGCAGGGGATGGTGCCATTGAACAGCTGGTACTGTTTGGTGGGTGTCAGATCAGTCTCGCGACCCAATTCAACATTGCCGGTAAACACCGCAGCTTTCCAACCCTGAAAGTTCTTCTGCAATACCGCCCCGAGCTTTTGGTAGACCGGAATCAGGCCATCCAAATCGCCTAGACGCTCGCCGTAGGGAGGGTTAGTGAGCAGCAAACCATAGTCAGCAGTGGCTTTACCAAACTGATCTATAGGCTTGTGGGCCAAGCGGATATGTCCATCTAGCCCAGCTTTTTCAATATTGAGGGTAGCGAATTCCAACACGCGTGGATTGGCATCATAGCCGCGAAAATCCAGGCCTAAAGCTTCGAGCCCGGCAACTTTGCGCTGTTCTGCTTCGTCTAAAATTGACTGCCAGAGTTCTTGATTATGCTGTTTCCAATCGGTAAAACCATAGCGCTCGCGCAATAGACCTGGGGCTATATCCGCCGCCATCATTGCGCCTTCGATAATCAATGTGGCACTACCGCACATAGGGTCGAGCAGCGCAGCGCCGTTTTTCATCATCTCAGGCCATTTGCAACGCATCAGCAGTGCAGCAGCGAGATTCTCTTTGATCGGTGCACTGCCCTGCCCACTGCGGTAACCGCGACGATGGAGACTCTCACCAGAGATATCCAGAGAGACGGTGACCTGACCTTTATGCTGACGCACCTGAATACGAATATCCGGATTCTTGGTATCCACATTGGGTCGCTCGCCCTCTTCCCGACGGATACGGTCAACCACTGCATCTTTAACGCGCTGGGACCCATACATGGTGTTGTCCACCAGGCGCGAGGTGCCAATAAAATCAATGGCAATGGTTTGTTCATGGGAGAAGTGCTCTTCCCAAGGGATATCCAAACACTCTTGATAGAGTTGATCTTGCTCGTCAAGACTAAAATTGTGCAACGGCATCAACACTCTGTTGGCCAGGCGCGACCAGAGACAGGCGCGGTAGGCTAACTCTCTGGTGCCGACAAAATGCACGGCAGCCACGGTTTCTTTGGTGCTCTCCGCGCCCAGGGCCAGTAACTCTTGGGCGAGCAATTGCTCCAGCCCTTTAGGGCAAGTGGCTAACCAGGCATGATCAACTGAAGACACAAATAGGATCCTTTTCAACGCTTTTTATTACTTTCAGGATTAAAACGCCGCCGTCATAGACTAACAAAATCTTCGACAGCGTCGATAGAATTTGATGAACTGGTGTCAGCGTTTCGAAAGGCGCTCATTCTATCGCTCTTTGTACAATTTTGTTTGATAAAAACTGCTCTCGGCACGTTTTTCAAGCTGAGTGTCAGTTTCCTAGATAAACCATTAGGAGATATAAGTGAAAAAACATAAAAGAGATTTGGAACACCGTTCATTTGTAAAAGGCTATCAGGCGGCAGTTCAGGGCCGCACCCTCGCAGCACTCCCCTATCAAGAAAAATCAATAATGGCCTACCATTGGTCCAGAGGTTGGCGCGAAGGCAAAGAAGATTATTGGAATGGGTACAAACAGCACTCATTTCAACAAAAAGCGGCAAGTTTGTAAGCAAACTAAAGCCCAAGACCAACTTAACAGGCACCAAGCAATAAGTAGACGTATCTAACGAAGACAAAACTTAAACAGGAATTTATCCTGTTTCAGGCTCAAAGTAAGGGCCAACCAGTGGCCGCAACTCGATAACAGTTGTGGCCATTTTTTTGTCTTTGATTTGGGGGTTGGTGCCACAACTAGGAGATCCTTCGACTGCGCTCAGGATGACAGGCTGGGGAGCTATCTCAGGATGATGGCCTAGAGGTCAGATAACCCTTTTCGGATTCAAAATCCCTTTCGGGTCCATGGCCATCTTTAACGTTTTCATCAGCGCAATTTCACTGGGCGTTCTCGAGAGCGCTAAAAAGTCACGCTTTAAAACCCCGATACCGTGTTCCGCAGTGATAGCGCCGGCGTACTCGCCAATCATCAGCATAATGTCTTCATTGATCCTAGCCTTGTCTTCATCGCGCCCAGTGTAGGCACAGACATGCAAATTATTATCGCCAATATGACCAAATAGGAGCACGCCAATATTGTTGTATTTGGCCTTTAAACGCTGATCCAAATCGTCGGCAAAAGGCCCAATCTGCTCGAGCGGCAAACTCACATCTTGATTCGAAACTGGCCCCAAAACCTGAAAAAGCTCGCCGATACCATCGCGTATCTGCCAAAATTTATCCGCATCCTGATGGGACTGGGCAATCAAGGCATCGTCGATCAAACCTGACTCAAGCTGCTCAAATAGCGCCGATTCAAAACGCTCAGCACCCAACGTTTGATTATTATCTTTGTACTCAAGCAAAAGGTAATAGGCATGGCTTTCTTGAAAAGGACTGGTCAAGCTGGGCAGCACTTCAAGCACTTTGTTGTAGTAGCTGTCCCACATCAATTCAAAGCCAGTTAGCCCAGAACCGAGACTGCGCTTAAGCTCGACCAATAATTTTGTCACCGACTCATAACTGTTTAAAGCGCAGAGTGCGGTATGGGAGCTGCGAGACTTTGGCTGCAGCTGCAAAACCACTCGGGTAACAATACCCAGAGTGCCCTCTGAACCAATGAATAGATGTTTAAGATCATAACCGGAGTTGTTTTTAACCATTTTATTCATGGCATTGATCACTGTGCCATCGGCCAGCACAGCCTCCAGACCCAGCACCATTGAACGAGTCATACCGTAGCGAATCACTTCAGTGCCGCCAGCATTGGTCGCTACATTGCCACCTATATTACAGCTGCCCCGTGCGCCTAAATCCAGGGGTAAAAACAACTCTCGATCCTCAGCGGCATCCTGCAATACTTGCAGCGGAGTGCCTGCCAATGCGGTAACCGTCATGGCGGTGGCATCCAGCTCTTCAATGCCATTCATGCGCTCGAGGGAAATTGCGATTTCACTAGATTGGGGAGTTGCGCCGCCGGCCAGACCGGTCAGACCACCCTGAATCACTACAGGCTGATCATGCTGGTGGCAGAGCGCCATAATCTCGGAGAGTTGCTGAGTTGTTTTTGGCTTTAGCAGAGCCAGTGGCTGACAGGGATCTGCACCACTCCAATCGGCGTGATATTTTTCACTGATATCGGCGCCGGTCAGCACAGTAGACGGGTCGAGCAGCTCGACCAGGGAAGCAATTAGGTTATTCATTTAGACTTTGCTGCCAGGTTATAAATAATAGAGCATGATAACCGACAAACTTCGCCAGCTACTAACTACGACCTACCACTTATCCTCAAGAGTCTGCACACGATCAAAAGACTCACCGATCAGCACACCCAACTCACGCTGCTCACCCTCTTCGAGATGAACCGCAGGACGGCCATGAGCAAAGCGGTAATTACAGATCAGGGCAATATCACCGACCTTCCAATTGATCGGAATACCGTAGTTATCGTAGATATCGAGAAACAGCTGCTTTTCTTCAGATGACATCTCGCTGCCGTCACCAAACGTTAGCTTTAGCGGACGTTCTTCTGGCGGCAAGTGCTGCACCAAAGGCCAGCTGTCAAACCAGGCGTCATCATCAGCCAAGCTGCTATACAGGAGGTTGCGGTCAAGATGCGGGAAATACTCAAACGCTGAAATGTAGTAACGCGTCATCAATTTACGATCGGGTCCCCACTCAGCCTCAAGACCTCGGCGACGGGCTTCCGCAATCGCTTCATCCTGATCGTCAGTCAACATAGACTGCTGCCAGTGATTGTAGACACCTATATCAAGGCGACCTTCAAAGGCATCGCGATCGGTAAGGTCACGGTGGTAGCAAAGACCTAACGCTTTTAGCTTCTGCCCAAAAGCTGTAGCCATCAAGGCATCAGTAGCCTGGCAATTATCCGAGACAAAAGTGGCACCGCCGACCTTAGGCATCTTATGGGCCATAAAACTGACCATTTTGGTACTGGAACCGATATAAGCCATCTCATGATGGTAATGCAGCGATGCAGCCAGGGGCGCACCCACTTCATAGACATTCTTTTCAATAATCTTACGCGGGTTGGCACCACCCTCGTATTTACGCTCGTTTTTCAGCACCTGAGTTGCAACCAAACGCATGGCTTGCAACTCATCTAAACCGCTATTGATAACATGAACCAAACCAACTTTATCGAACGTGCTTTGCATACGCTCGGCAAGTTCGGGGCTGGCAACCAAAGGGCCGCCATCGACGCGAAACTCATTGCCGTCGATAACAAATAGCTCTGGAGAAATTGCCGGCGTACCAGTCCACCATTTGGGCTCAAGACGGCCCTTTAGCGGTGCAAACTCTTCGGCGAAGTTAGGGTTCAACATGGATATCAATTATCTCAAAAATTTAAAAAAGCACGGCAGTTTAGCCGTGAACTTGTGTGTCGACAATCAAAAAGTGAGTCGCTGACTAAACTTATCTAGAGTGGTTTGCTATTAGCTTAAAACCGAAGCGTTTAGACCGACGGCATTTCTAGTCGATATACGCAGTATATTTCCAGTTGGTTTGCTCCAAAAGGCAATGGTGGCGGCATGTTTAGACGGTTTAAAAAGGTTAGTTTAGAGTTGAGAGTGGCCCTCTAAAAAGGGTGGTATTGCCGCTGTGGTTTTGGCTTCGCTGCTCAGCGCATGGTGGAAAAGTAAGGCTCTACAACGAAGTTCACTACCGACTGGTCGAGATCCTTCGGCTGCGCTCAGGACGACAGGCTGTCATGGCCCGGGATCAAAGAGTGCAGCGGCTCGAAATAACAATCAACCCTGTCATCCTAAGAGAGCATCGCGAATTAAAAGAGCTCTCTCCAACACTGCCAAACTCTCAGCAAAGCCATGCAGCCCCTTTGCGATCAATCAGGGCCCGCTTATGGAATTGTGATTTTCAGGTTGAGAGAGCGCCCTGTCTGAGTGAAACGAGTTGCGCGAACGCTGGAAATCACAAGTCCATGGGACCGATCGCAAAGGGGCTGCATGGCTTTGCCACACTCGGCAGAGAGATCCCCCGTCGCTACGCTCTGTCGGGATGACAGGTTTAAAAGCTCTGTCGGGATGAAGGATTTAAAAAGCTCTATCGAGATGAAGGGTTTAAAAGCTCTGTCGGGATGAAGCGTTTAAAAGCTCTGTAGGGATGACTGGTTTAAAAAGCTCTATCGGGATGACAGGTCTAAAAAGCCCTGTCGGGATAGCAGACTTATCCCCTACTCCCGACCATCAATCGACGCCTGCACCAAATCAAGCAGTTCACGAAGTGCCACAGAGATCATTGCAAAATCCGGTGTCGGCCCATGACGCAGATCCTTGATCATAAACCTCCAACGCTCAATCAATGGCGCCTGCTGTTGCTGCCAATCCTCCACCAACAGATCCAGATTATCCCCCGCAATGTCACGCAGCAGATTAGCCGTTAGCCTGCGACGCTGCCCCTCAAGATCATCCACATAGGATTCACGTGCCAAATCCTCCCAGCGATTCTCCGGGTGCAGTGCAACAATCTGCGCCATAAACCAATCCAGAGAGAGAAACTCACCGAGCCTAAAGTAGAGCTTGGCAACCTGCTGAACCGGTTTATCCAACTCCAGCGCTGTGTCCACCACACCCAGACTAATAAACATACTGTCAGATGCGGCGAGCCGCGAAGCCAGTTTATCCTCAACACCCAGCTCAGTGATATTGTCCTTCTCAGCACTCCAGAGATTGATCCACTCCACTTCATGGAGTTCCTCCAGCTGTTGCAAAACCAAATCCATAGGCCCGGTAAATTGATTAATTATCTCCGAACAATTTAAGGTCTGACGTCGATTACGTAGCAACCATCGGGTTGTTCGCCGCGTCAGACGAATCACAATATGGAGCAGGTCCAGCTGCACAGTGGCGGGTAAATCACTGCCTTCGATACTGTCCCAGAGCTGATGCAGACCGAGAATATTCATCGCAGTACTGTAGGCCCGAATCACATCCCCGACCGAAGCACCAGTGGATTCCATCTGTCGAAAGAAGAAGCTAAAGCCCACCCGATCGACCATATCATTGGCCAACTGGGTAGCGACAATTTCCTGGCGCAGCTGGTGACCTATTACCTCATCGGGGTAACGCTCGACCAATGCCGCCGGGAAAGCTCGCTCAACTGATGCGGCTAAATAAGGCTCAGATACAAGATCCGCTGCCACCAAGGCTTCTTTAAGCATCACTTTTGAGTAGCACACCAACACTGCCAGTTCAGGTCTTGTCCAGCTCGGTTTATGGCGGTTAATACGCTCACTGAGCTGGTCATCCGTCGGTAAAAATTCCAGCTCTCGATCAAGTTTTCCACTGCTCTCCAACCAGGCCATAAAGCGCTGATACTCAGCATGCTGCTGATCACTGCGATGCTGAGCCAAACTGATTGCCTGAGTCTGGCGCAGATTATTGTGCAGTACCAACTCCGCGACAGTGTCGGTCATAGATTCGAGAAAATCATTGCGCTCCTCGACTCCGAGCTGTCCATTGAGCACTAACTGATTGAGCAGAATTTTGATATTGACCTCATGATCTGAGCAATCAACACCGGCGGCGTTATCAATAAAGTCCGTATTACACAGCCCGCCCTTGAGGCAAAACTCAATCCGCCCACGCTGGGTCATACCCAAATTTCCGCCCTCACTAAACACCTTGCAACGCAGATCACGGCCATCTACGCGCAAAACGTCGTTCGCTCTATCGCCAACGTCGGCATTGTTTTCAGACGAAGCTTTTACATAGGTGCCAATGCCACCATTCCAGATCAAATCCACTGGCGATTTTAACATTCCGTTGATCAATTCCGTTGGCGTCACCTCGTCGTTTTCAATAGCAAAGCGCTCTTTGATCTGCGGGGTCAGAGTGAGGGACTTTGATGAGCGAGAGTAGATTGCGCTGCCCTCAGACATAAGCGAGCGATCAAAGTCATCCCAAGAACTTCGAGGCGTATCAAACAACCGCTGGCGCTCGACAAAGGTACTAGCTGCATCCGGATTTGGGTCGACAAAGATATGCAGATGGTTGAACGCTGACACCAGCTGAGTATGCTCAGATAGCAACATCCCGTTGCCAAATACATCGCCCCCCATATCGCCAACACCGACTACCGTAAAGTCCTGCTGCTGAATATCTATACCAATTTCACGGAAGTGCCGCTGCACCGCCACCCAGGCTCCACGAGCGGTAATACCCATGGCTTTGTGGTCGTAACCATTGCCACCACCGGAGGCAAAGGCATCGCCGAGCCAGAAGTTATTGGCATGGGAGATTTCATTGGCTATATCGGAGAAGGTTGCAGTACCTTTGTCTGCCGCCACAACCAGATAGGGATCATCACCATCGCGGCGTATCACATCCGCTGGAGGCACAATTTCGCCCTCAATTATATTGTCGGTAATATCCAGAAGAGCCTGTATATAGAGCATATAACTGGCAATGCCCTCTTGTAGCCAAGCGTCGCGACCAGCGTCCATTGAGGCCTGTTTGGCGACAAACCCACCCTTGGCACCTGTGGGTACAATCACCGCGTTTTTAACTTGCTGAGCTTTTACCAGCCCCAGAACTTCAGTTCGATAGTCTTCCAACCGATCAGACCAGCGCAGACCGCCACGAGCCACTTTGCCACCGCGCAGATGCACACCTTCAACCCGCGGCGAGTAGACAAATATCTCAAACTCCGGGCGCGGCTTCGGCGCCAAGGATATTTTTCCCGACTCCAACTTCACCGAGATATAGGATTTGTAACTGCCGTCCTCAATAGTTTGGAAAAAATTGGTGCGCAGGGTTGCCTGAATCACTTCCAAGTAACTGCGAATCACATTGTCTTCACTGATATTGTCGACATCGTCCAGTGCACCGAGAATCTTGGAGACCAGCCCCTGAACCCGCTCACCGCGACTTTCACCTGCATAGCGGGGATCAAAATAGCTTTTAAATAGCGCCACCAGATTGCGCGTGATATCCAGATAACGGGATAGCGTGTCGGCAATAAATTCTTGACTGTAGCTAATACCAAGCTGCTTTAAATAGCGGGCGTAGAGTCGCAACATAGCCACCGCCCGCCAATCGAGACGCGCGCCAATCACCAGACGGTTAAAGCTATCGTTCTCGGTATCACCTTTCCAGACGGTACTCAGGGCTTCCTTAAAACTGCCCTGCACCGCTTCGACATCAACATTGACATCCAGGGAAAACGACAACTGAAATTCCTGTAGCCAGACATCGCCATCAGCCTCAGGACGTATCAAATAGGGATGCTCCATCACCACCCGGAAGCCGAGATTTTCCAGCATCGGGATCATATCCGACAGCTCTAGAGGTTGGTGACGATGAAACAATTTTAGCTGCAGATGATTGTTCTCGGCAGCCTGCTGATGCTGCAGTTCAATGGCTATATCGGCAGTCCCTTCGAGGCGGTCAAAAAGCGCGATATGGGTCAAGGCCTGATGGGGAGAATAGAGTTCTCGATAGGCCGCGGGAAAGGCGCGCTGAAAGCGCCGCGCCAAGGCAGCGCCCTGTGCCACGGTGCTTTTTGTGTCAGTGCTCTGTATTCCAGTGCTCTGTGCCTCAAAACCCTGCTCAATGGCCAAGGCAGCAAACTCGTCGCACCAGTCTCGGGTCACCTGACGGACAATATCCTCCAGATCAGCACTATCCACCTTTAAGTAGTTTTTATTGCGCACCTGATAGACCAAATAAATTCGCACCAATACAGATTCAGGCAAAAACTGTGTGGTAAATTCACTCTCCACTGCATCCAGGCGATCGCCGATGCTATGCTGAATTTTCATACGCGCCTGAGTACTAAAGGACTCGCGGGGCAAATAGACAATACAGCTGACAAATTTATCAAAAGGGTCTGGGTGAATAAACGCCTTGATCACTCGGCGCTCATAGATCTGCCAAATGCCAATGGCGATCTCGGCCAAGTCCTCTCGGCTAACAAAAAACAGTTCATCTCGAGGATGGAAATCGAGAATAGCCATCAATGCTTTACCGTCGTGGCTGCTGGCTTTAAAGCCTGAGTTCTCGAGCACCCAGTTGACCTTGTTGCGCAGGATGGGAATGCGCCGAGGACTGTAAGAGTAGAACTGTGAGGTGTAGAGGCCCATAAACCGCACTTCACCACAGGGCAGGCCCTGAGTATCAAACCGCTTGACCACAACATAATCCGAGTAAACATCTCGGTGTACTCGAGACCGCTGGGAGGATTTGGTAATAGTAAGCAGCTCATCGCTTTCATAGAGCGCCCTAACACCGGGACTAAGCTCTTCAACCCATCCCTCGCGACGATCGCCGCTGTATTTTTTCAATAGACCACAGCGGCTATCGGCCGCTTCGCTGAGATAGAGTTTGTCGCCATCGACTTTTAAGTCGAACTCAACACAACCGGTAAAGGTAAAGTAACCGTTGTGAATCCAGCGTAAGAACTCCAATGACTCGGCCAGTTGTTCAACCTCTGGCGCATTGTTCTGCAGCTCTTCAATAAGGGTTTCGACCCGCTGCCGCATAGGATCAAATTCAGCAACGACCACCTCGACATCGTTGAGAACGTCCAATAACTCGCGGCGTAAGTCGACGAATTCGGATTCAGCATGGAGATCGACCTCAACCGTAATCAAAGCCTCTCTCTCTGCGCCCTCGGCAAAATCAGCGTGAGTCCGCTCAACCGCACCCTTAGGGTTGCGCACAACCCAAACTGGATTACTCTGCAAGGTAAAGATATTTAAACCGCGACGATTGAGCTCTATGCGCAGCGAATCTACCAGAAACGGCATATCCCGCTGATTGATATAAATCGTCGTATGGGCGCTAGACCAGCCATCCAACTCTGGATCTGGATTAAACACACGCACGCGAGCGCGGTTTTCTGCATTGGTCGCCTCCACTGACTCGGCACTGAAGCGGCAGAGCCCCCAGAGATTCCAAAAAATATCCTGAGCGGGCCGAGCCAGATAGTCGGCATCAGGATAGAAGTGCATGGCATTGGCAATAAAATTATCAAATTGCTGAGCCTGAAATTGGGTCAGCTGGCGAGTCGCGATCTTATTCAGAGAGGTAATAAGCTCACCGCGCTGATTAATATTTTTTGCATCCATAGGCGGGTTTCGAAACCTTTATTCGTTTTGTCAGTCTATTACTTTTTTACTCGCTCTTCGCTTAAGGTTTTATTTTTCCAAAACAATAGGATCTATTCACTATTGGATATAACTATTGCATTAAGCAGATATAAAAAAGGTCAAATTTGTGTTGCAATAATAGACACTAGATTCGTCCATCGCGCGATTTATCGCAACTATCATTAGGGGTTAGTTTTGCATCAGAAAATTCATCTACTCAGAGATTGGCTGAACACTCAGATCGTCGGCCAAGAACAACTTGTTGAACGCTTGATTATCGCCCTGCTGGCAGATGGACACCTGCTTGTTGAAGGCGCACCGGGCTTGGCTAAGACCAAGGCGATCAAGACACTCTCTGAAGGAATTGAAGGGGATTTTCAGCGCGTGCAGTTCACCCCAGATTTATTGCCAGCAGATATTACCGGCAGCGATATCTATCGCCCTGAGCAGGGTAATTTTGAATTCCAGGCCGGCCCCCTATTCCACAATTTAGTATTGGCCGATGAAATCAACCGTGCCCCAGCCAAAGTTCAATCGGCACTGCTCGAAGCCATGGCGGAGCGTCAGGTCTCTGTGGGCGGCACCACCTATCCTCTGCCAGAGATGTTTATGGTGATGGCAACCCAAAACCCAATCGAACAAGAAGGTACCTATCCGCTCCCTGAAGCTCAGATGGACCGCTTTTTAATGCATATTATGGTCGACTATCCAGCGCCAAAAACTGAGCGCCTGATTCTTGAACTGTCGCGCAGCGAAGCCTTAAAAGAAGCACCGAAAACAGTGGAACTGCTGTCCCAAGAAACACTGTTCGCAGCGCGCAAGGAAGCTCTTGCGGTGCATATGGCGGAGCCGGTTGAGGAGTACTTGGTGCAACTTATTCTCGCCACCCGCGATGTCAAACGCTACGGCGGCGACCTCGCCAAATGGTTAGATTACGGCGCCAGCCCAAGAGCAACCATCGCACTGGATCGCTGCAGTCGCGCAATGGCCTGGCTTCAGGGCCGTGACTTTGTCACTCCGGATGATATTCGCGCAGTGGCTCACGATGTCTTGCGCCACCGCCTAATTCTCAGCTTTGAAGCCGAAGCCAGCGGCATAACCGCCAACCAAGTAATAGATACACTATTGGAATCTGTTGCCTCAGCCTAATGAATCAATCGTCAGATCAAGATAGCCACCCCGCCATTGCCAGTCTTAGTGAGATGGTGCGCCTGCGTTATGCCGCCCGTGAACTAACCGGCTTCCCCCGGGTTCAGGCGCGACAGATGATGGCCGGCGGCCACCGCTCAAGCTTTCGCGGTCGCGGTATGGATTTCGATGAAGTGCGCATCTACCAGCCCGGCGACGATGTGCGCACAATCGACTGGCGAGTGACTGCAAAAACGCAAGTTCCCCACACTAAAATCTTTCGCGAAGAGCGAGAGCGACCGGTACTGGTGGTATGCGATCTCCGTGGGCCAATGTTTTTTGGCAGCCAGCGTTTGAAATCCGTTGTCGCCTGTGAGATCGCCGCTGCACTGGCCTGGGCCGGACTCAGTGCCAATGATCGCGTTGGCGGTCTAGTGTTTGGCGCGCAGCAGCAGGCAGAGGTGAAATCCCGGCGCAGTCATCATGCGGTGCTGCAATATATCCATCAGCTGCAAGACTTTAGCCAGCAGCTACTGCAGCCAGCGCCAGACCAATTCAGCCTGGCGCATATTCTTGAGGAGGCGCGGCGCTTTGCCCTGCCCGGCACCACAGTTTTTATTGTCAGCGACTTCCACGATTTTGACGATGCCTGCGAGCGCCAGCTGTTTGAATTGGCTCGTCACAGCAATCTCAACTTCTGCCATGTGTTTGACTCAATCGAGACCGAACTGCCCCCGGCCGCGCTCTATGCCGTCAGCGACGGGCAGCAACAGAGCTTACTGAATACCGGCGACAACCAGCTGCGCAGTGACTTTGAGCAAGCATTTATCCATCGCAGCCAAAAGCTCAAACGAGCCAGCCAACAACTCTCTGCTGGCCTTTTGCCCTTTAATAGCGCCGACTCGGTAATGTCAGTACTGGCTCAGGCCTATGGCAAGCGCCGCAAAGGTCGACGCAGCTAATGGCTACTACTCCTGAGTCTTCAACAGCTAATCCATTAGATCAACTGCGGGATATACATCTGCCCGAACCGATTTCATGGTGGCCGCCGGCACCGGGCTGGTGGATTTTGGCACTGGCTAGCTGTGCCCTTCTGGTTTGGCTGGTGAGATTTATTTACCGTCGTTATAGGGCCAAACATTATCGCCGTCAGGCTCTGGCACAACTGCAAGAGCTGCAAACTGGCACTGATGCCCAAGAGCAACTTCGAGCTCTATTTGTAATGCTAAAACAGACCGCCAACTGCGCCTATCCAAGCCGTCAACCAAGTAGCTTGGCAATAGAAGCCTTCGTAGAATTTTTGCGTTTTAGCTGTGACAAACCAGTATTTGCTCAGTCGACTCTCGAACTGCAAAGCCTGCTCTATGCTCAAAACCCAAGCCAACAAACCACTGATATTGAGCGACTATTTGAAGATGCGCGTATCTGGATCAACGACCATGCGCAGGAAGACAAACTGGAACTGGGCGTGCCATGTTAGAACTGATCTGGCCCTGGGCACTGGCTCTGGCGCCACTGCCATTTATTTATCGCTGGTTGCGCAAACCTGCTGACGTGCGCTTGCGCGCCCTGCGCGCGCCCCTGCTGGCCAATGCCGCAGGCAATAGCGGTTCCAAAGCCACACCATCCTGGCGTAAGTCACTACTATTATTAATGCTTGGTCTTATTTGGCTCTGTACATTGCTCTCCATTGCACGGCCAGTATGGATCGGCGAGCCGGTATCGCTGCCCACCAGTGGTCGAGATATTTTACTGGCAGTAGATATTTCCGGCAGTATGGAGCGGGAAGATATGCAGCTCAGCGGCCAGACGGTTAACCGACTGATGGCCGTAAAAGCCGTTGTCGGCAATTTTGTTACCGAGCGTGAAGGTGATCGTCTGGGGCTAATTTTATTTGGCGAGAAGGCCTATCTGCAGACCCCCCTGACGTTTGATCGCAAAACCATGCAGACCTTACTCTATGAGGCCCAACTGGGATTTGCCGGCAACGGTACCGCAATAGGTGACGCTATTGGACTCTCAGTGAAACGTCTGCAACAGCGCCCGGAAAATCACCGCGTAGTGATTCTGCTCACCGATGGCGCCAATAACGCCGGAGAACTAGACCCCTTAAAAGCCGCCGAACTGGCCAGTCGCGCCAAAGTAAAAATTTACACCATAGGTGTAGGCGCTGAAACTCAGGAGGCCTGGGGCCTGTTTGGCAAACGTGTTACCAACCCCTCGGCAGATCTCGATGAGCAGACCTTAACCGCCATAGCCGAGGCCACCGGCGGGCAATATTTTCGTGCACGCAATCCCGAAGAGCTGATGGCGATTTACCAAGAGCTCAATCGCCTGGAACCCATAGAACAGGATGCGGAGATTATTCGTCCTGTTGCCGCGCTCTATCATTGGCCCCTAGCCTTGGCTTTTGTTCTCAGTCTGCTGATCGGTCTTACCAGCGGCCCCAGGAAGTCCCATGCTTGAGTTTTTGAATAGCGATTTCAGCGAACTGCATCTGCTGCGGCCACTGGCACTGTTGGGTTTAATCCCAGCCCTTATTGCGGTAGCTCTAGCCCAGTGGCGTAAACGTAGCGCGGGTAACTGGGAAAAAATTATCAATCCTGCCCTGCTGCCCTATTTAATGCAGGGTGAGACCAGCAAAAAACAGCGCGGAATGCTCTGGGTGCTATTGGCCTGGATTATCACCTGCTTGGCTCTGTCTGGTCCAAGCTGGCAGCAATTACCCCAACCGGTGCATAAAAAAGATACCGCGCTGATTTTAATTATGGATTTATCGCCCTCCATGCTCGCTGAGGATATTAAACCCAGTCGGCTGGAGCGGGCGCGGTATAAATTAATTGATATTCTTAAAAATCGCGGTGAGGGTTTTAGTGCGCTGGTAGTCTATAGCGGTGCGGCCTATACCCTGGCGCCTCTCACCGAAGACAGCAATACCATTATTAGCTTGGTGCCGGTATTACATCCAACGCTATTACCGGAGTACGGCAGTAATACCGAAGAAGCTATAGAGACTGCACTAGAGCTGGCGGTAAACGGTGGCTATCAGCAAGGGGATCTGCTGCTGATCACTGACGAGGTGTCGCGCTCGGCATTTAACAGCATCCAATCGATGATCTCTAAAGCCGGTAAATTTAGACTTTCTATTTTAGGCGTGGGTACCCAACAGGGCGCGCCGATTCCCACCGGCGCCGGCGGCTTTGCCAAAGACCCTAGGGGCGCAATTGTTATTCCCAAACTGTCTCCCGCTTCTCTGCAAATGCTGGCGCAAAATAATGGCGGTATCTATGTCGGCATGAGTGCCGACGATTCAGATATAGACGCGTTGCTGGCCACCACTGACGTATTGTTTCCCGATGTCACTAAAGAGTTGGAGCGCTCCTTTGATCTCTGGGATGACCAGGGTTTTTGGCTGGCGTTTTTATTGCTGCCGATAATTGTGCTGAGCTTTCGCAAAGGCAATATTGCCGTGATTCTGCTAGTGCCTCTGCTGTTCTCAGACCCAACCTATGCACTTGGCTGGCAGGATCTATGGAAGACCGCCGACCAGCAGGCCAGTGAGGCACTTGAGAACGGTGATGCGGCATCGGCTCAGAGTCTATTTGAAGATTCACAATGGCGCGGCAGTGCAGCCTATAAGGCCGGCGACTACGAAACCGCAATCAATGAATTTATCGATTTTGACCATGCTGATGGGCATTACAATCGTGGCAATGCCCTAGCCCATTCTGGGGACCTTGATGCCGCTATCGAAGCCTATGATCAAGCTCTGGCACTAAATCCTGAAATGGACGATGCCCTGGCCAATAAAGAACTGCTTGAGCAACTTAAACAGCAACAGGAGCAACAGCAAGAACAGCAGGACTCTGATAATTCGGAAAATTCAGACTCTCAGGATTCCCAGCAACAGGACTCGCAACAACAAGACGCGCAGAATCCGCAATCCCAGGATCAACAGCAGTCTGACCGACAAAATAGTGAACAACAGAATCCCCCAGACCAAGAGCCGGAATCCAAAGACGGCGAGTCAGAAAAGTCGGAGGAACAGCGTCAGCAAGAAGAGGCTCAGCAACAGGAAGCTCAGCAGACAGGAAGCTCAAAAACAAGAAGCTCAGACTGGAGAGCAGACTGAAGAGCAGGCTGAAGAGCCAACTCAAGAGGAAAGCGAAGCCGAAAAGCAGGCTCAGAAGGAACTAGAGCAGTGGCTGCGTCGAGTTCCAGATGATCCAGGTGGCTTGCTGCGAGAAAAATTCCGCTATCAATCTCGGCAGCGCGCACTTGAGCAGCGCCGCCCAGCACCTCCCAATAACGAACAGCAAGAGCGCTGGTAGTAATGATAACTATGATTGTGAAAAACACACCGCTTAACCGACTCTGTGCCATCGCACTGGCCGCCATCTTGGCTCTTGTCTGCAGCCACAGCTGGGCAAGTCTCACTGCCACCGCCGATCGCACAGTTATCGACAGCAATGAAACCCTACAGCTGTTAGTGCGCTTGGACTCTCAGGCACTTATGGGCGAGCCGGACTTCACGGTAATCGAAAGCAATTTCGAAATACTCTCCACCAGCCGCCAGCAACAATACTCTAGAGTGAATGGGCAGACTCAGTCCTTCACCGACTGGAATTTACTCTTGGCACCAAAACGTACTGGCCGACTATTAGTTCCTTCGATCAAATATAAAAAAGATATAAGCAACGCCATCGAGATCACTGTGCGCAAGGCAAGCGCTGCATCAGCAGTGGGTCAGCCAGTGTATACAGAAACCCTAGTGGATAAATCTGAGGTCTATATTCAGGAGCAGCTACTGCTCACCCACCGACTCTACACCTCGGTGCGACTCAGTGATCTGGGGCTAGACCCGCTAAAGGTGGATGATGCCCTGGTGCAAAAAGTCTCAGAGACCCAATTCCAGAAAAATATTGCTGGCAAAAACTATCAAGTGGTTGAAATCATTTATGCCCTCTTCCCCCAAACCAGCGGCAAACTGCAAATCCCTGCGCTGCGTTTTTCGGCTTATGAATCGAGCAATAATCGCTACGGGGGCTTTAGTTCCAGAGGCAATCGCATTATCCGCAACACGGATGCCAAAACCATCGATGTGATGGCGAAGCCCGCTCAAATAGACATAGATAACTGGATGCCGGCCAGTAGTATCGGTTTGACTCAGCAGTGGAGCAGCCCACTGGATCAACTAAAAGTTGGTGAGCCTATAACGCGCAATATAAGCATCACCGCCAAAGGACTAACCGGCGCTCAGATTATGCCGCTGACTCTGGGTGAAAGTGATGACTATAAAATGTACCCGGACCAACCTCAGTTAACCGACAGTGCCGACGCGTCAGGCGTAACCGGCATTCGTCGCGAATCCTTTGCGCTGGTGCCCAATCGCCCAGGGAAGATAAGATTGCCGGCGGTAACCTTGCGCTGGTGGGACAGTCGCAAACAGCTTATGCAGACAGCTCAGTTGGACGCGGTAACGCTTGACGTGGCGGCGGCTGAATTGAGTAAAGTGAATCCCTACATCAGCGCGCCTACCCCAACAGAGGGAGCCAATACGCAGACCACAGAGACTGCACCAGAAGGACCAAAATCACTTGTGGCAGAGCTGCGCTCGTCTCTGTCTCTGCAACTGTCCCTGGCGGCTAATGGGCTGCTACTGATGCTGTTAATATTTGTCTGGCTGCGCCGCTCAAATGCGCCGACACCACAGAGAGATCTAAGCGGTTTAAACAGCGCCCGACTGGAGCTCAAGCAGCTGCTCACTAATATAGAGCGAGCGGCACGGAAATCTGATCTGACCCCATTACGGGATAGTATTTTGGCCTGGGGTCTCTGTATTTTTCCTCAGCAAAAAGTGAAAACTCTGGCTGAAATCGCGCTATTGCTGGATAGCCCAGAGCTGCAGCAACAATTCGACCTGCTCGATCAAGCTCTCTACAACAGCAGCTCAGAGCAACAACCGGATTTAAAATTGCTGGTCAATTTGATTCGCAGTGCCATAGTGCCTAAAAAGGGATCGAACAGAGAGAATATTCACAG
>ENA-UZWU01002730-UZWU01002730.1-metagenome-genome-assembly--contig:-Day-4--1m-contig-2730_pt2 | contig 50480 bp, 39 predicted proteins | sample MGYA00260345_ERZ794905 | MGnify/ENA metagenome assembly ERZ794905
TAAGGTGGTTATTGCAATGGGGCTCACCTCTTACCATCCCGAACAGAGCAGTTAAGCCCATTAGCGCCGATGGTACTACACTTGTGGAAGAGTAGGTCACCGCCTTTTTTTATACTGAACACCGTTTCAGTATCCATTAAGCCCTCACAAACGTGAGGGCTTTTTTTATGGCTTTTTTTTATTGTTATAAGCGGGGTATTTCTAATTGAGGCACTAATGATATATTAATTTGTAATTACAATTTTTTTACAAACAACTTTTCCTCTATTAAATTTAATTTGTAGTAAGTAGACTCCTTGAGCTATTTTAGAAATATCAATTCTATTTTTATCTAATTTTTTGCATTTCAGAGCAATATTACCATTTAAACTTAATAGTTTAATACTTTCAATTTGTACTGAAGTCTTGGTGTTCAATTGTATGTAATTCGAACTGGGTGTTGGATACAAACTAAAAAATTGGTTAAACTCATTTTTATCAATTCTTAAACTATTTTTTCTCCGGCATCAATGGCTGTATTTGCTTCAGATTCGTAAGCGTAATCTTTTATTGTAAACAAAGCTCCGTCAAGTTTTACTCTGATCCATCCATAATGTGTATTACCATTGATAGAAAATTTACATCCAATAAATCGATCTCCTAGATTTTGAAAATTTGTATCATCTTTATCGCCAATTAGCGGTTCTGGATAAGAATTTCCCCAATTCAGGCTTGAGTTTATTGAAGTTGAAGACATCAGAGGATCGATATATCGTGCGCCATATGGATTTGTGTTTGTCCCTTTTAAGCTGATTTCATTGATAGCACTAAAGGTTGTATGTAAACACCATTCACCTCCTCCAAAATCATCCCATCTAAAATTATATTCATCTTTGGAGTCTCCGTTAAAATCAATTGATACAATATTGTCTTTAAATCCATCGGTTGAATTGATTGTTGTTGTTATATCAGGATCAATATCTTTATATACAATTTGTGCGTCTAAATCATACAGAATAAATATCGCAAGAATAATAAGTGTAATTTTTTTGTAGGCCATAGTTTTTATATTTAAAATGTTTTTCGTGTATCATGATATACATTGATAAATGACACAAAATATAGATTCCAAATCTAAAACTAAAATAGGTTCATTGGTTTAAAGCTTAAAGAATTTCAATTTGGGAACTAAATTTTTACAAATTTATTAAAAATTATGCAATGTTCAGTTTTAGTTATTTAATTGATTTTTAAATAGATGGACAAAATAGTATGTTTTTGTAATCGAAAATTTCGCCTATTTTGTTACAGATTTACTTAATACTGTAAAGAATTTCGTTTTGATGCGTGTTATACTTACGTAAAACCCATAGGCCAAAAAAGGATAAGGGTTTCTTTTTAGATTTTTGTACAGTCAATAGCACCATCAAATCTTTGATGACCTTAAACATACGTTCCAATCCATATTTTGAATCGCCTTGTTGTCTGGCCTTGTGTTGCACTTCTACTTGTGTAATTTTACCACCATTTAGGTGTACAAGCAAGTTGATAAAGCGGTGCATTCCATCGTATAAATTCAAGTTTTTGGCAGTGTCTTTGGTAAGGACTTTTAAGGCGCATCCATAGTCTTTTAGGTCCAGTTTTGTAGTGAGTTTTATGATATCATTTGCAATTTTGGAGGGTATCGTTTTAAGTAATGAATCTTTTCGGTTTGTACGTATACCTGCCACCAAATCCCAATGTTCGCTTTTGGCTTTTTGTAGCATCATTGGAATATCCTTAGGATTGTTTTGTAAATCGCCATCAAGAGTTACAATATACTCCCCTTGTGCATGATCTATCCCAGCGGCCAACGCGATACTTTGGCCATAGTTTTTTTGTAATTCTATGATGAGAACGTTAGTGTGATTTAATTGTTGTAATTGGGTTTGTGTGTCGTCTGTTGACCCATCATTGATCAAAATAATTTCATGGCTGTAGTCCTTAAGTGCAGCCTCTATTTTGGATACTAATGGTATGATATTTTTCTCTTCGTTATACAATGGAATTACTAGAGAAATCAATCCAAAATCAGATGGAAATGTTTGCATAAAAACAAAAATTTTATGCCAATAAAAGTAAGCAAAATTTTGAATGAATTAGTCTTTTAGGACGGCTCTTGAAATTACAATTTTCTGAATTTCAGAAGTTCCTTCATAAATTTGTGTGATTTTGGCATCGCGCATCAAACGTTCTACGTGATAGTCTTTTACAAAACCATTTCCACCATGAATTTGAACGGCTTCAACGCTGTGTTGCATAGCAACTTTGGAGGCATACAATTTTGCCATTGCACTAGAGGTGTCGTAATTATTGCCTTGGTCTTTGTCCAATGCTGCTTTATATACAAGTAATCGCGCTGCTTCAATATCAGTAGCCATCTCGGCCAACTTAAAAGCAATGGCCTGATGGTTGCTTATTTCGGTGCCAAATGCTTTTCGTTCTTTAGAATATTTTAGAGACAATTCGTAGGCCCCAGCAGCAATACCAAGGGCTTGAGCAGCAATACCTATACGTCCTCCTGATAATGTTTTCATAGCAAATTTGAATCCAAAACCATCTTCACCAATACGATTTTCTTTTGGAATTTTTACATCATTAAATTGCAATGTATGTGTGTCACTTCCACGAATACCAAGTTTATTTTCTTTTGGGCCAATTTCAAATCCTGGGGTGTCGCGTTCAACAATAAATGCATTGATGCCTTTGTGGCCTTTTGTACGGTCTGTTTGAGCAATCACCAAATAAACTTGCGCTCGTCCTCCGTTGGTAATCCAATTTTTAGTACCATTTAAAAGGTAATAATCGCCTTTGTCTATAGCAGTTGTGCTTTGTGAAGTGGCATCACTTCCCGCTTCTGGTTCACTTAAACAAAATGCGCCAATCCATTCACCTGTCGTCAGTTTGGGGAGGTGTTTTTCTTTTTGTGCTTCGTTGCCGTAGGCCTCTATACCATAGCAAACAAGAGAATTATTGACCGAAACCATTACGCTTGCAGAAGCATCAACTTTCGACAATTCTTCCATAATAAGGGCATAAGAGATGGTGTCCATGCCACTACCCCCGTATTTTGGATTGACCATGATACCCATAAAACCCAATGCTCCCATTTTTTTTACTAAATTGTCAGGAAATTGCTGTAACTCATCACGCTCGATGACGCCAGGGAGGAGTTCGGTTTGAGCAAATTCGCGTGCTGCATCACGCACCATAGTTTGTTCTTCGGAAAGCTTAAATTGCATTCAATAAAAATTAAATTATTCGTAATAATGTACTACAAATATAATTCAATATTAGATTATATTCAATATAAGATTTAATATTTATTAATATGATAAAAAATACCTATAATGTCATTGGTGTAATGTCTGGGACATCTTTGGATGGTATTGATTTTTGTTGGGTAGAATTTTCAAAAAATAAGCATTGGAATTTTAAGATTTTAGCTGCTGAAACCGAATCATATTCTACAGAAATTAAAGCTCAATTGAGCGGTGCTATTTCATTAAATCAAACTGAACTAGAAAACCTAAATCAAGATTATACAAAGTATTTAGGTCATCGTATTTATAACTTTATTCAAAAGCATCAGATTTCAAATTTAGACGCTGTTTGTAGTCATGGACATACTGTTTTTCATCAACCTGAAAATGGACTCACGCTACAAATTGGAAATCTACCCAAAATAGCAGATTATATACAGCAAACAGTGGTTTGTGATTTTCGTATACAAGATGTAGCTCTGGGCGGTCAGGGAGCACCTTTAGTTCCAGTTGGTGATGCGCTTTTATTTCCTGAATATGATTTTTGTTTAAATCTTGGAGGCTTTGCTAATATTTCTTTTCAAAACAATGATCAACGCGTAGCTTTTGATATATGCCCTGCGAATATCTCCTTAAACCATTATATAAAAAATTTGGGTTTCACCTATGATAAAGATGGTAGTTTGGCTTCACAAGGAAAATTATCTTTACCACTTTTAGAATCTCTAAATTATCTTGCTTTTTATCAAAAACAACCTCCAAAATCTCTGGGTTTGGAATGGCTGCAAAGCGAGGTGTATCCCCTGATTGTTTCATTTAATTTGGATATTGATTCTATATTAAGAACATTAGTGGAACACACTGCAATTCAAATTGTCAAGGTATTAAATCAGTGTAACTTAAAACATGGTTTATATACAGGTGGTGGTGTACTTAATTCTTTTTTAATGGCTCGTATTGCGGGGCTTTTGGGACAAAATATTCCAATAGTAAATCTGTCTTTAATACATTTTAAGGAAGCATTGATTTTTGCATTTTTAGGGGTTTTAAAATTACGTAACGAGGTAAATTGTTTAAGAAGTGTAACAGGCGCCAGTAAAGACCATAGTAGTGGGAAAATTTATTTCCCTCATATGGATTAATTGCCAAAATTGTTTTATTATATTTGTTAGCATCAAAAAAATGGCCTAAACTTTAATTTGTGATATCCACCTAATTTAATTCTATGGAAACGATTATTATTGCTGTATTTGTTGTTGGTTATCTAGCGATCACTCTAGAGCATAGCTTGAAGATTGACAAGCTTATTCCTGCCCTTATTATGATGGCAGTCAGTTGGGCATTTATTTCTTTTGGCATTGATGATTTCAATACTTGGTTTGATTCATCAAAACATGCTCTTTTAAGTAATTTTGAAGCTTTGACACATGATGGTAAAATGCACCTTATGGAAGAAACCTTGCTTCATCACTTAGGTAAAACAGCAGAAATTTTAGTCTTTTTATTAGGTGCAATGACTATCGTTGAAATCATTGCATATTTCAATGGGTTTGCAACGATAAAGAATTTTATTAAAACCAAAAAGAAATCACAATTACTCTGGATTTTCTGTATTCTTGCATTTGTATTATCGGCGATAATTGATAACCTTACAGCTACAATTGTTTTAATTTCTTTACTTCAAAAACTAGTAAAAGATCGAGATATCCGATTATGGTTTGCGGGTCTTATTGTGATTGCTGCCAATGCTGGTGGAGCGTTTTCTCCTATAGGTGATGTAACCACAACAATGCTTTGGATTGCCAATAAAGTTTCTACACCTCATTTGTTTGGATATTTGCTTTTACCATCTTTGGTGTGTATGCTGGTCCCTACATTTTTGGCATCAAAACTTTCTGTTTTTAAAGGAAGTTTAGAAGTAGATGACAGTGAAGATCAGGCTGTTGGTCGCTTTAGTGGAATCATGCTTTATTTGGGGCTTGTGGCAATTGTTTTTGTTCCCGTTTTTAAGATGGTTACACATTTGCCCCCATATGTTGGGATGATGCTTTCTTTAGGAGTTGTAGCAGTTTTTGCAGAAATTTATAGTTCTTCCAAATTTAGTTTGGAAGCTCTAGACAAAGATGGGCATTCCAGCCCTGTTCATTATTCTTTAACCAAAATCGAGTTGCCTAGTATTCTATTCTTTCTAGGAATTTTAATGGCTGTTGCTGCTCTAGAATCTCTTGGGGTTTTATTTGGCTTTGCCGATTGGCTAAAAGTTGCAACACCACATTTAGGAACAGAAGTAGCGGGGACACAAGTTTCAGATCTAGTTGTACTGCTCCTGGGAGTGGGGTCTGCTGTTATTGACAATGTTCCCTTAGTAGCTGCTTCTCTAGGTATGTTTTCGGAACCAACAGATAACATTCTATGGCATTTTATTGCATATTCTGCTGGAACTGGAGGTAGTATGCTTATTATAGGGTCTGCTGCGGGAGTTGTTGCAATGGGTATGGAAAAAATTAATTTTTTCTGGTATTTGAAAAAAATTACTTGGCTAGCTTTCGTCGGTTTTATTGCAGGTGCATTAGTCTTTTTCTTTACAAGAACATTATTCTAATAATATACGTTTTCTAGAAAGCTAACGTTTAAAATAAAACAATATCACACAAACAATTATGAATTTGAGTATGCTTCAAACCCAAGCAGTTCCTTTAACAGAACCAGAATCAGTAGAAAAGACACTATCTATTATTGAATTGATTAAAAGTGGAGGAACAGCAGGGCAACTCATTATTGCACTACTTTTTGTGCTTCTAGTTGTTGCTTTGTATATCTACTTTGAACGTCTTTTTACTATTAAATCTGCATCAAAGGTTGATCCAAATTTTATGAACGAAATAAAAGATCATGTCAGTAACGGAAAGATTGAAGCCGCAAAACTATTTTGTGCACAAGAAAACTCGCCTGTTTCTCGATTGATTCAAAAAGGAATTTCACGTATTGGACGCCCTTTGGCTGACATCAATTCAGCAATTGAAAATGCAGGAAAATTAGAGGTGTATAATCTTGAAAAAAATGTAAGTATTTTGGCAACCATTTCTGGTGCAGCACCCATGATTGGATTTTTAGGAACAGTCATTGGAATGATTCTTTCCATTTTTGAAATAGCGAATTCTGGCGGCCAAATTGATATTAAACTTCTAGCTGATGGCTTGTACACAGCAATGACAACTACTGTTGCAGGTCTTATTGTTGGAATTGTCGCCTACATTGCCTTCAATCATTTGGTGAGTCGAACCAACAAAGTGGTGTATAAAATGGAAGCAAATTCTGTTGAATTTCTAGATTTACTTAACGAACCTGCACACTAATGAATATTCGCGGAAGAAATAAAGTAACGCCTGAATTTAACATGTCTTCAATGACAGACATTGTTTTTCTTTTACTCATTTTCTTTATGTTAGCCTCTACATTGGTAACCACTAATGCTATAGATATTTTGTTACCAAAAGCGAGTGGAAAAACAGAAAATAAAAAATCTGTTGCTGTCAGTATCAAAAAAGACTTGACTTATTTTATTGACCAAAAACAAGTAACAACCAATCAATTAGAAGCAAATCTTATTAAGATATTACAACAAGAAAAAACACCAACAATTGTTCTTCGTGCAGAAAAATCTGTTCCTGTAGAAAATGTTGTAAAAGTTATGGATATTGCTAACCGCAATAAATTTAAAGTCATTTTGGCGGTCAAACCCAATTAAGATGAAGTATTTTAGAACAAAACAAGAACGCTACTCGGCGCGACTAACTGCGTTGATTGCAATTCTTTTGATTCTATTGCTTTTTGTTGTTGGACCACCCTATATGGACCCCCCAAATGAATATGGTGTTGCAGTCAATTTTGGAACAACAGATTTTGGTAGTGGAACAAATCAACCCAAAGTCCCTACAACATCAAACATGGAACAAACTCCCGAACCTAACACGGTTGAAACTCCAGCTGTTTCGGAACCTTCCACATCTAAAACAGAGGAAGTTATCACTGCGGATGATGAAGCTGCAATTGCCATAAAAAAAGCAGAGCAAGAAGCAGCTAAAAAAAAGGCAGAAGCCGAACGCACCCGAAAAGAAAATGAAGCTAAAGAGCGAAAGAAAAAAGCATTGGATGAGCTCATGGGAGGGATTGGTGCTGATGATGGTAATACTTCTGGCTCTGAGGGTAACGATGAAAAAATAGGCGATAAAGGTCAACTTAATGGAGATCCTTATGCTCCTAGTTATTTTGGTAGTGCTGGGATTGGTAATGGTGGTGTGGGGTATGGGTTAAACGGACGAGGAACGCCTACAAAATCTAAAGTTATTCCTGATTGTGATGAGGAAGGGCGCGTGGTTATAGAAATTCATGTCAATCGAAATGGAGTTGTAACTAAAGCTATTCCTGGAAAAAGAGGAACGAACGGTGATATTTGTTTGTATGAAGCCGCAAAAAAAACAGCACTTACGCACAAATGGCCTGTCGACACCAAAGCCCCAATTAAACAAATAGGATTTGTAATTGTAGAATTTAGTGTGCGCCAATAAATGAACTACAAAGAAACAACATCTTGGATGTTTTCTAGGCTCCCAATGTATCAGAAACAGGGAGGCGCAGCCTATAAAGAAGATTTGAGCCGAACCATAGCTTTTGCAAAACAGTTAAATAACCCTGAACGCAAATTCAAATCAGTACATGTGGGTGGTACAAATGGCAAAGGATCAACAGCACATATGATTGCCTCTGTACTTCAGGAAGCAGGATATAAAGTAGGGCTATACACTTCGCCCCATCTAAAAGACTTTCGAGAACGCATCAAAATTAATGGTGCTATGATTTCAGAACAATTTGTCGTTGAATTTATAGCACATCAAAAATCGTTTTTGGAACAACACCAGCTTTCATTTTTTGAAATGACCGTAGGTATGGCTTTTTCATATTTTGAAAAAGAAAATGTTGATATTGCTGTAATAGAGGTAGGTTTAGGAGGACGATTAGATTCTACAAATATCATTATACCTGAAGTTTCTGTAATTACTAATATTGGCTTGGATCACACCCAGTTTTTGGGAGAGACTTTACAAGAGGTAGCAGCAGAAAAAGCGGGGATTATTAAAGAAAATACCCCTATTGTCATCGGAGAAACTCAAGACGAAGTGCAATCTATTTTTATACATAAAGCAAATAATTTAAACGCAAATATTTATTTTGCAGATGTGTCCATACACAAAACTTTTTCTTGCAGTCTTCGAGGCAATTATCAGAAAAAAAATATAAAAACTGCTATCCAAACCTTAGAACTTTTAAAAGGAAATGGATTTGATATTTCAGATGAGAATATTCAAATGGGTTTGATAAGTATTCAAAAGAATACAGGTCTACGAGGACGTTGGGAAGTGCTTTCTGAAACTCCAAAAATTATTTGCGACACGGCACATAACAAAGAAGGCTTGAGTTTGGTCCTAGACCAACTCCAAAAACAGTCTTTTAAAACCTTACATATTGTTCTTGGAATGGTAAGTGATAAATCTGTAGAAAACGTAGTCAGCTTATTTCCAAAAAATGCTAAATATTATTTTTGTAAGCCAAATATTTCTAGAGGGTTAGAAGCCGAAATACTATCCAATTTTTTTACTTCAAAAGGCTATAAAGGGCAAATATATTTTTCTGTAAATGAAGCATTTGATTCAGCAAAACATCAAGCCTCATCAGACGACTTGATTTTTGTTGGAGGCAGTACTTTTGTAGTGGCAGAAGTGCTGTAAATTTTACTAAAAAACCTTTTGTGAAAAGAAAAACTAGTCTATATTTGCAGTCCAATTGATAGGGCGCGTAGCTCAGTTGGTTCAGAGCACCTGGTTTACACCCAGGGGGTCAGGGGTTCGAATCCCTTCGCGCCCACAAAAAAAACCTCACTTAAAAGTGAGGTTTTTTTAATTTAAGATGAATATATTAATTATCTCTCTTCACATGAATTAAACCAGAAATAGTGTGTGAAACTCCTTGATAGTCCTCATAGTCGCCACCAAAATTAATATCAATATACTCCCCAATTGCTGAGCCAAAGGAACTCAAGTTGTATTGGATAAAATTATTGGTATTGCTAATATCTTGACATTCATTAAGAGTAAATCCAGGAGTCGAAGAGTTCCAATCTATATTGTTGTAAACACCTTCGTAGTTAGCATAATTTGTTTCAAGAAATCCGTAAATATAAAAACAGTTTTGTGTATTGTCATTACTTGAACCATAAACGGTAAGCGTTGGTGGATTTTCGTCTGGACCAAAAGTTACATTAATATTTTCAAAGAAATATAACGTTTCCCCACCGTCAATACTGTACTGAATAAACTCCTCTATACTATCACATGCAGATAATACACCTAAGTCTGTTTCTGGGCTAGTTAGTGTATAAAAAATTTCACCAGTAGTTTGTAGGTTGTCATAGTCATATCCTGTGATACTTAAAGTGGAGTCTTCATAGCAACTTAAAATATTGATCTCAAAAACACCATCGGTAACAATACTATAAAAGGGGGCACCTCCCTCAAGACTTCCTTCTACATACCCATTCACAACTGCACTACCATCACAAGTGTTGAAAACACCTGTTATAACCTCTAATTGTTCTGTTACTTCTGAGCTATCAAGAACAATATCAAGTGTTGTATCTTGACTAAGAGGCCCAATACTTCCGGCGGAGTTTGGAATTTCTTGATTATTACAGAAGCTGTAGTAGTAATATTTTAAATTTAAAATTTGATTGGCAGGCACAATTCCACAAACTTCTCCATCTTCATTAGTTATACCATTTCGACTGCCATTTTGCTCACTCTCAATATTAATTAGAATATTACCAAGTTGATTGTTATTTACATCTTTAACATTCAGACATAGAATAATATATTCAGCAGGGATGTCACAATTCCAAAATGAAAAATGTGAGACCGTTCCAACATATTTAGTTCCTTGAAGCGTAGCACTACCTTCCTCAATCCAATAGCCATTGTCCTCATCAAAATACCAAAGTGGAATTTCGTTGGGTGCAATAGCTAAAGTTTCGGGGTCCAATGGTATGGAAATAGTTGCAGTAGTGCCTTCTAATAAATTTAATTTTTCTCCGTTATCACCACGTAATTCCACTGCAAGCATCCCCAGAGTTTCTAACATTCTTGCTTCATTTTGTATGTTTTGTGCAAGAAGCATACCCGGCATTTGTTGCTCCATATTCTCGTCTGTTGGATTCAAAAAATGAAGTGTAACTTGAACATCTCCATTGTATTCTGTTCCGTCGGATTTAGCATAGGCACCTGCCAAATCAACTGAAGCGCCATTTGCTAAACTCACCGTTTCTGCAATTCCAGAACTTACAGTTTCTGTCACAGTTTGGGGTAAAAGCATGATTTTAACTTTATTAATACCTGAAGTTGGCACTAGTGATCTTGAACCATGTAAAAATCCAGGTTTTTCAACCTTTATGTATGCAAATTTTTCATAAACCTGTATGTTTTTTAAAATAAAAACACCATTACTATCTGTATCAGTGGTACTATTTCCAATTTGAATCATTGCACCACTAATAGGATTATTTTGTGGGTCGACAACGCGACCCATAAAATCGCTATTGATTTGATTTCCAAAATTTTCCATAATTGTAGTAGAGGGCATTGTAGGTGTTGTAATACTATTTCCAGTGGGCTCGTCATTACAACTCATAAATCCTATTGCAGATAGGATTAAAATTAACTTTTTAAGGGGATTAATTTTCTTTGAGAGTTCCATTTTGTTTAAAAATCACAGTGAATTCTCAAACAATATACAAAATCATTTCGATATGTTATTTATTTCAATTTTTCCTAAATAGTGTAGAACTAATACTAATATCCCACAAAGGCATTGAATAAAGGCAAATAACTTTATTTCTTCAAAAGGGAACATATTTGCAAATCCACTAATAGCAAAAAGAAATCCATATATATACCAAAACACCTTTCTGTATTTCGATTTTTTTTCTTCAGCTACCCGAATCATTCGAAGTGAAATAAAGTGAATTATTGCAATAACAAATAGTACGATAAAAAAAATAAGTAGTCCTTTGGTCATAGATTTATACGATATAGATAAATATAATAAAAAAAGCCTACTTTCTAAAAACAGGCTTTTTTAAAAAATATGTAAATGTTTTAAACTAACATCGTAACTGGATTTTCAATAAACCCTTTTAAGGTTTGAAGAAATTCTGCTCCAGTTGCTCCATCTACAGTTCTGTGGTCACATGCAAGGGTGAGTTTCATGGTATTTCCAACTACAATTTGTCCATTTTTCACAACTGGTTTTTGAACAATTGATCCCACAGACAATATGGCTGAGTTTGGCTGATTTATGATAGAAGTAAAACTTTCTATACCAAACATTCCTAGATTAGAAATAGTGAAAGTGCTGCCTTCCATTTCTTGTGGTGTTAGTTTTTTGTTTCTTGCTCGTCCGGCAAAATCTCTTACTGCTGATCCAATCTGTGGTAACGATTGCTCATTGGCAAATTTTACAACAGGCACTACAAGACCATCTTCTACGGCAACAGCTACACCAATGTGTACATGGTTGTTGAGTTTCATTTTGTCATCAAACCATTGTGAATTGACTTGTGGGTGCTGACGAAGTGCTAGAGCACAAGCCTTTACTACTATATCATTAAAAGATATTTTTGTGTCTGGAATAGAGTTGAATTGCTGGCGGAATGCAATAGCATTATCCATATCAAATTCTACAGCAAGATAGTAATGTGGTGCAGAAAATTTGGATTCTCCCAAACGCTTTGCAATCACCTTACGCATTTGTGAGTGTTTGATTTCATCAAAATCTTCTTGTCCAGTGGCTACAAATTTTGCAACTGAATTAGTAGTAGTAGCCTCTGCAGGCGTAAAGTCCTCGACATCACGTTTGATGATACGACCATTTTCACCACTTCCTTGAACTTGATGTAATGGTATTCCTTTCTCTTCAGCTATCTTTTTGGCTAATGGAGAAATAAAAATTCTACCATTAGTTGAATTGACAACAGGTGTTTCTGCTTTTGGTTCTGAAACGACTTCTTGTTCAACAACTGCTGTTTTTGGCGTTTCTAATACTTTTGGCTGAGGTGTTGTTTCTTCTACAGGTTCTGATGGTGCTGAAACGGCGGTAAAATTATCCGCTACAGCACTTACATCTGTACCTTCAGGACCAATAATGGCAAGGAGATCATCTACTTTTGCAGTTTCGCCTATGGCTAATCCTGTGTAAAGCAATGTTCCTTCGTTGAATGATTCGAATTCCATCGTCGCTTTATCTGTTTCGATTTCAGCTAAAATATCACCTTCTTGAACAAAATCACCTACATTTTTGAGCCAGCTTGCAACGGTACCTTCTTCCATAGTATCACTTAGACGTGGCATTGTAATCACTACAACTCCTTCAGGAAGTTCTTCAGCTGTATTAGTTTCTGGAGCTGATTCATTTTCTTTTACGCTTACATCTTCAATAGTTGGAGTTTCATTTTCAGCAACTTGGTTTGTTGTTGTTCCATTGAGTAGTTCAGAAATATCTTCTCCTTCTTCGCCAATAATAGCTAACAGCTCGTCTACTTTGGTTGTTTCGCCTTCTTGTACACCAATGTGTAGTAGTGTGCCTTCATTGAAAGATTCAAACTCCATAGTGGCTTTATCTGTTTCGATTTCAGCTAGGATGTCACCCTCTTCAACGCGATCACCTACATTTTTGAGCCAGCTAGCAACGGTACCTTCTTCCATGGTATCGCTTAGGCGTGGCATGTTTACTACTATTGCCATAATTTATACTTTATGTTCTAAAAATGGATAATCTTCTTGTTCGTATACTGCGTCGTACATTAGACTTTTTTCTGGGAAAGGTGATTCTTCAGCAAATTTTTCACATTCAGAAACAAGTCCTTTTACCCGTTTGTCAATTTCTTTAATTTCGTCTTCTGTAGCGTAATTTTTTTCTAAAATAATATTTTTTACTTGTGTGATAGGGTCAATTTTTTGATACTCTTTAACCTCATCTTTCGTTCTGTAGTGTTGGGCATCACTCATAGAGTGTCCTCTGTAACGATAGGTTTTCATTTCAAGAAATGTTGGTCCATCACCACGCCTAGCGCGTTGAATCGCTTCGTCAAAAGCTTCGGCAACCTTTATAGGATTCATACCGTCAACAGGACCACATGGCATTTCATATCCTAATCCCAATTTCCAAATATCGGTGTGGTTTGCAGTTCGTTCTACAGATGTTCCCATAGCATAACCATTATTTTCACATACAAAAACGACTGGAAGTTTCCAGTTCATGGCCATGTTGAATGTTTCATGGAGTGAGCCTTGTCGAGCTGCACCATCACCAAAAAAGCAAAGTGTTACGCCTCCTGTTTCGTTGTATTTATCTCCAAAGGCCATTCCAGCACCTAATGGGATTTGACCACCAACAATTCCATGACCACCATAAAATCCATGTTCTTTTGAAAAAATATGCATAGAACCCCCTAATCCTTGTGATGTCCCGGTTGCTTTTCCATACAATTCTGCCATGACACGACGTGGATCAACACCCATACCAATGGGCTGTACATGGTTTCTGTATGCCGTAATCATTTTGTCTTTGGAAAGATCCATCGCATGAAGTGCGCCAGCCAAAACGGCTTCCTGACCATTGTAAAGGTGTAAAAAACCTCTTACTTTTTGCTGAATATAGACTGCAGCGAGTTTATCTTCAAACTTCCGCCAGAAGAACATATTTTCATACCAATCTAGGTATGTTTCTTTGGTAATTTCTTGCATGATTTCACATGGTGTTAATGTCGTGAATGCAAAAGTAATACTTTGATTGATAACGTAAAAAGAGTAAGGGGTAATTTTTTATCGAAAACGTTATAGTTATTACTTTAGTCAATACTGATAGGCTGTAAAATTCATATTACAGTGCAGATTTATCAAAAATCCATGGCAATATATTTTCTACTGAGCAGGAATGAGCAATTCGCCCGTCTGTTCCCATAAAATATAGTTCAATAGATTTGTTTTGTAGTTGTTCATATTCTACAAGTGCTTGGCGGCAACCTCCACAAGGAGGTATGGGGGTAGTTTCCTTTTTATTTTTTGATCCAGCAGTAATGGCCATTCTTAAAATTTGTTGCTTAGGAAATTTAGAATGTGCATAAAAAATAGCGGTTCGTTCGGCACAAAGCCCTGATGGATATGCGGCATTTTCTTGGTTGTTTCCAGAAATAATTTCACCATTACTGAGTTCTAAGGCCGCTCCAACTAAAAAATTTGAGTAAGGCGCATGGGCCTTTAACCTTGCCTCTTGAGCATTATGCATCAATTTTTGAATATTTTTAGGCAATTCATCAAGAGATTCAAAAACATTGATGTTGCATTCAATCTTAAGTTTCTTCATTTTTGAATCGATAAATTGGTTAAAAAAATTAGCTATTTACTCTGCTAATTCTAATATTCTACATATTCGCCATCCCCAAAATTGAAAGACAATGAAAAACGTAAAGTGTTTTCAAGTGGGCTTTGTACTTTGGCCGCCGAAAATAAATACGATAAATCAATATCAATAGTTGAGTATTTGAATCCAGCGCCTAATGAGAAAAACTTTCGTGCGCCTTTTAATTCATTTTCATTAAAAAATCCAGCCCTTAGAGCAAATGAGTCTTGATATAAATATTCTGCACTTAAAGCCCAAGTAAATTCATCTAATTCTTCGCTAAAACCACCTGGAGCATCCCCGAAAGATTGAAAAACTCCTTTTACAAAACTTACATTATCATCTTTACCATCAATAATCACTTCACCGTTAGATGTTCCAAGAGGGCCGTCGTCTTCTTCAATGTATATTCCATCACCATTTACATCTGTATAATTAAATTCTTCTCCAACAATTGGAGGTGTTGGTACAAGCAGTTTGGTCACTTCTGCTGTTACACTAACTTTGTTATAAGAATCGAAAATAAAATCAAATCCCCCACCGAGTCTTAAGTTAGTTGGTAAAAAGTTTTCTCTTCCGGCATCGTCATATTTTAGTTTTGGACCTAGGTTTTGAATGGCAAAACCTGCACGCCAGCGACCATTAAATTCGTCGTATGCAACTTCTTCACTTTGATAATATCCAGCAATATCAACAGCAAAGCTATTAGCTGCTTTGGCGTTGGGGTCTATTTGTTGGATTTTAAGGTCAGATCTTATGTATCTCAATGCTACTGACATTGAAAATTGATCAGATAATCTCAAAGCGTATGAAGCGTCTAATGTTAATTCATTTGGTTTTTCAATAATTGGTTCTTGAAACTCATCTTCGCGCAATTCAATTTCACCTAGTGAAAAGTATTTTAAACTTGCAGCAAAAGCGCTTCGTTCATTAATTCTATTAAAATAGGTGACGTTTCCTATAAAAATATCATTTACTAATTTACTAAGGTATGGTGTATAGCTAACAGCTATACCAGATTTTGCCTCAGAAAACGCATATTTTGATGGATTCCATTGTTGTGAATAGGCATCAACAGATGTGGCAACACCCATATCGCCAAGCGCTGCAGCACGTGCATCGGAGGCAATCAATAAAAATGGAACACCAGTTGTAATAACTCTTGAGTCATTATCTGGTGGAACTACTGTAGTTTGACTAAAAAAAGAATGTGATATAATTAATGCAATTAATACGATAAAATTTCGCTTATTTTTAGTGGTTGATTTTAAAAATTCTAGCATGATTAATTTTTGGATTTAAAACAAATATAAGTTTTTATTAAAGGATTACAAGTTTTTCGATTTTTTCGGACTCCAATCCCGTTGTTGTTGATTTTACTTTTAATTTATAGATATAAACACCTTTCCCAATTTTATTGCCATAATCGTCAGTGCCGTCCCAAGTAATGTCTCTTGAAATAGAACTAACGCCATTTCCTATGTTTGTTTGTGTAATTATGGTCTTTACTAATTTTCCAGAAACGGTGAATATCTGTATAGAAACGTTCAAAAGCCCCGAACTATTGTGATTGAACCAAAATTCTGTGTAATTTATAAATGGATTTGGATAATTCAACACATTTGTAAGCTCCAAACTTTGATTTTGATCGAATACTACAAATTGAATTTCTTTTGTAGAGGCATTATTATATACATCCCAGGCTTTTAGGGACAAAGTATGCAAACCTGGGCTTAAATTTCTAAAAGGATAACTTAGACTTCCACTTTGGTAGCTATCAACATCTGCAATATAATAGTCGTTTAAAATATAAGGATTTGTTTCATCGCCATCAAGGATGGCTACGATATCATGTCCAATTCCACTCGCTGTGTTAATGCCATTTTCATCGTATAATTTGGCTAAAAGTGTTGGATTTTCATTGGTTATTCCACCAGAAACAAAACTTTCGTCATTCATAAAAAGTTCAATAGTGGGGCCAATATTATCTTCTGGAGCATTTAAATTTACCCCACCTATTTTGATGTCAAAATTATATCCGCGTTGGTCGCTGAGTTGGTTTTCAGTTTTGGAATACAAACTTATTTTTCCATTACCTACAGGGATAATAATATCTCTTGGGACAATAAAATTAATTTCAAAAATGCCATTTTCTACTGATACTTGCCCTCTAAAAATGACTTCACCCATAGCCTCATAGTCCATGACGATGAGTTGTCCATTATCTGTAGTTCCATCATTTCCTAACGTGCTGCGCTGAATATTTTTATCAAAAATTGTTGCAGTCAATGTACCTGAATAATTATTTAAAATTGATCCTTGTTCATCTGCCACATAGCCCTCAATTTTTGCTGCACTAAGTGCTTGAAGTTCTAAGTTAGATGTTGCTACGTTTTCATCATTTATTTTAGTTACAATAATGTCTGGTTTGGCAAGTGGTAATTTCAAGGCTGGATCACCTATATAAAAGACCAATCTACGCTGAAAACTATTGGTTACATTGAGGTCAGTTTTAGTTAATCGTAAGGCTTCTGCCATACTTATGTTTTGAGAATTATTAAAGTCAAATAGGTATTGACTAAGCGTGGTGCTAAATTGAATGCCATCACTAATAAAAATTTGTCTCGTAGTGGTGATCAAACTTATAGCTCCTCCATTTTTATTCCAATAAAGATATTCTCCAACGGTTGGGCGTAGTGGGTTGTCAAATTTTGTGAATTCACATGTAACAGTAACAAAACAGTTGAGTTTGTTTAAGTTATTGAGTTCTTGCGCATTAATTTTATCGAAAATCCGTTCTTGTGAAAGACCATCTTCACCACCATGGCCAAAATAAGTGACTGCAATCGCACCAACCTCTAGGGCATCAAAAATAGCGTCATTAACTTGTGGGTAACGTGCACCGGCCGATGAAGTTTCTTGCTGAAATGCATCAGCATGAATTTTTTTCACATTAATAAAAGGTTTAGATTGTTTGACATCCTCGGCAATGAAATCTGTCGTTTCTTGAATTGATTTATCTGATAGTTTGTCTACATCATCTGAAATCAAAAGGAAATTGTTACGCCAACTTCCATATGCATCCTCCTTGTAATAGGATTCAATTTTGCGCACCATTTCTTCGGCACGCTGAGGGGTGTCTGCCAATATTCTACCAACTGCGATATCTAATTTATCAGAATTTGACATTGCTCCTTCACTGTTATCCATCATTCCAAAAAAATCATCCGAAATGAATGAGTTTGTTAGACTAAAACTGTTAATAGAAAACCATGAGGGGACTATGTTGGTGTTGTTGGGGATTCTGTTTTTGTAATCATATGATGCATCACCAAACAGGCAAAGATATTTTAAACGCTTATTTGAGTCACTTGCGTTGTCATAGACATATTTTACAAAATTTCTAATTCCAGCAATATCTTGCATTCCAGAACTAAATTCTAAATAAATGGATTCTAAAGTCACAACTTTTACATTAAGGTTGTTTTGAGTTCTGTTGATTCTTGCAAGTTGCTCAGCTTGATTTTGTAAAAAATGAGGCGTTATAATGAGGTAGTCAATATCTTCAAATTGTCCTTGCTGATTCAAAAAAATTGTCCCTTTAAGGTCTTGATTTTGTACAATTCTATTTGAAATTAGAGTCGGGGTAAAAGTGTCTGTTAGATCTACTGTTTGAAATTTTTTTTCTGAACCTAAAGTCGTTTTAAAACTAAATTCGTTATCATTATTATCATTGCTGTAGAACACTGGATTGTAGGGATCTGTAACATCCCAAACTTCCGAAATATTAGAAGTATTTGAAATTAAAAATCCTCCAACACCACTCAAGGTTGGCAATGTATTATGTGTGAACTGAAATTGTTGTCCTAATGAAGTAAGCTCTCGTTCTGCTTCAATAGAAATATAGTCTAAATAGGCTTTTGCCGATGGATTTCCATTATTGTTAAAATTCAAATCTATAGTAACCAAATCAGAGTTGCTGTTGATATTTCCATTAAAAATATCTTCTGTTCCTAGAATGCCATAGTCTGTTGCGCTGAATGAAAGATTATCCACAACATTTCCATTTACTTTAACCTCCATGGAAGTATTAGATTCAGCTGTTGCTGCTGCATAAACTTTTAGTTTTAATGGATTTTGAGTAACAAGATTTGGAAATTCGAAAGAAAAAGTTCTTGCATTTTCAAAATAAAAGCGATGACCAAACCAACGCCTCCCCATTTGACCAATATTATACTCATCGCTTTCAATAAACTTATAATCATGAAAGGTTGAAAATATTATATCAGCATTTCCTGTGGGTGGATTTGCAAGATTCATTCGTAAACCATTTCCAGAACTTATCTGTATGTAATAATAAGCAGCATCACTGTATGGATTAACATGTGAATTATTATCTTCATTGTAATATTTTGGGCCAATTGCATAAAAAAGCAAGTAATCTTCATCATTAAAAACACCATCTTCTTCCCCAACAAATTTGACGGCATTTTCAATTAAGTCAAAAGCTATTGTTTGGTTGTTTGCCAAAGGAAGAGATTTGCCACCTTGACCAAAAATTTTAATATTTTTTGGGTTAACTGTCCCCGTATTTATGCCCAAATCTCTAAAAAAGTTTTTAGTCAATTTAAAAACCCCTGTTGTATCTACTCGAAAACGGTACCATTGTCCAGATTTAAGCACCGAACTTTGAAGTTGAGCGTTAGCGCTCATAACTCTTTGAAACGTATTTTTTTTGTATGAAATCGTAAAACGTTTCACTTTTTTTATAACGCCATCTTCTTTAAATAGAGCACTTGCTTCTACGGTGTTTGATGTTTTTCCACGAGATTTAGCATTATAAACTTTATACTGAAATGACTCTGGAATAGATGATAGTTTCAAGTTTTTTAAATCTGAAAGTGCAATGGTTTCACTTTCTATGGATAATATGGTGACATTTTTGGGGTTAATTTCAAATCCAGCATTCCATTGTGTTGTAAATGTAATACCATTTTCTTCAGAATAGTTATAATACCTAGCATCAAAATGAGGAAGTTCAAGGGTTGAAACTCCAGATGAAAATACTTTTGAACCTTTCCAATTGATTTCAAATTGTTGATTTTGAGCATTGCACAGCATAACCCAAAAAAATGTCATCAACCACCACGAAATATTTTTCATATACACCAAACGAATGAAGTTATTAAATCGTATTGTATTTTCAACCTCATTTTTCAAAATTACAATAATAAACGATTAAAATTGACGTTATTCAATAAAAACCTATGCTGCCAAATCAAAAAAAATACATAAAAACGACTAAAAAAAATCATTGCAAACCAATTCATAATTATTATATTGCAAAACCAAAATTTAAGGACCCCTTATTTAATTTAATTTGAATATGAAAAATATTAAACTATCAAGATTGTTTTTTATTGTTGCTGTATCAGTAGCTGTAACATCATGTAATAAATCCTCAAAATACGGAAATACTTCTCGTGGAACTGGTTGGAAAATCAACGACAAAGAAGGTGGTTTTCAATACAATACAAAATTCAAGGAGCAAGAAACCGCACCTGGATTGGTGTTTGTAGAAGGAGGGACTTTTACTATGGGAAAAGTTCAGGATGATGTAATGCACGATTGGAACAATAGTCCAAATCAGCAGCATGTTCAGTCCTTTTACATGGATGAAACTGAGGTTACTAACGTAATGTATTTAGAATATTTAGATTGGATTAAGCGTGTTTATCCACCAAGTGATCCAAAATTTACAGCCATATATAACGGAGCTTTACCAGACACATTAGTATGGAGAAATCGTCTTGGATATAGCGAAATTTTAGTAGAAAACTACCTGCGTCACCCTGGATATGGCAATTTTCCAGTTGTAGGAGTAAGTTGGTTACAGGCTAACGAATATGCCAAATGGCGTTCCGATCGCGTTGCAGAAATGGGACTCCAAAAAGAAGGTTATCTTGAAAAAGGTTCTCATATTCCTGGAGATTTAGTCACAGCCACAAGTAATTTCAATATAGACACTTATGTAAACGCTCCAAAAGAGACTTACAAAGACAGTTTAGGAGTTCATCTTGGAGGAAAAGGTAATAGAAGCAACGATTCTGTGGTGAGTTATGCAACTCGCGAAACGGGAGCTATTCCAATCAAATATAGACTTCCTACAGAGGCAGAATGGGAATATGCCGCGCTTGGTCTTACAGAATTAAGAGAATATAACATTTACCGTGGACGAAAAAAATATCCATGGGATGGTCAATATACAAGAGCAGGAGAACGCAAAATAAAAGGTGATCAACTTGCCAACTTTAAGCAAGGCAAGGGAGATTATGGCGGAATTGCAGGCTGGTCGGACGATGGCGCCGATATTACTAATGAAGTCATGTCGTATGATCCAAATGACTTTGGTATTTATGATATGGCAGGAAATGTTGCCGAGTGGGTCGCCGATGTCTATCGACCAATTGTTGATGATGAGTTTAGCGATTTTGCATACTACAGAGGTAATGTATATACCAAAAATGCAATTGCAGAGGATGGTAGTGTAAAAGTTGTTGGAATTGATGATATTGAGTTTGACACATTATCAAATGGAAAAATTATTGCAAAAACTTTACCAGGACAGTTAGCTCAAGAACCTGTTGATGAAAATGAAACCTATTTGAGAACAAACTTCGATACCAGCGATAATAGAAATTTTAGAGACGGCGATAAGCAATCTTCAAGATACTTTGACGATTTTGAAGAGGGAGAAGAGTTGTCTTCAGACGATACTACTCGAAAAATGTACGACTCTCCAAAGCATTTAGTAGAATCTAACGAAGATGGAAGTTTGAATAGAGAATATGATAAATCAAACTCTAGAACCTCTCTTATAAACGACAAAGTACGTGTATACAAAGGCGGCTCATGGAAAGATAGAGAGTATTGGTTAGATCCAGCTCAAAGACGTTTTTACCCAGAGGATATGGCTACAGACTTTATTGGATTCAGATGCGCCATGTCTAGAGTAGGTTCTAAATCTAAGAAGAAAAAGAAAAAGAATTAATATAAAATCTTATGATTCAAAAAAAGTCCTAAACAATTCTGTTGGGACTTTTTTTTGTACTTTTAAGTTATGAAAATTAGAGACCTGCATCAATTATTTTTAAAATCAAAAGGTGTTACTACAGATACGCGTTCACTAACACCAAGCACTCTTTTTTTTGCACTTAAAGGTGAGAATTTCAATGCAAATAATTTTTCTCAACAAGCCTTAGACTCTGGCGCAAATTATTGTATAATTGACGAAGTTCAAACCCCAATGAATGAACGTTTTATTTTGGTTGATAATGTTCTTCAAACACTTCAAGAATTAGCTAGTTTTCATCGAAAGTACTTAGATATCCCTGTCGTTGCACTCACTGGAAGTAATGGAAAAACAACAACCAAAGAACTTATAAACTCAGTACTAAATCAACAGTATAATACACATGCCACTCAAGGGAATTATAACAATCATATAGGTGTTCCTTTGACCTTGCTTCAAATGGATAAAACTACAGAAATTGGAATTGTAGAAATGGGAGCAAATCACGCTGGTGAGATTGCACAACTTTGCGAAATTGCTGCTCCAAACTATGGTTATATCACCAATTTTGGAAAAGCACATTTAGAAGGTTTTGGGAGTGAAGAAGGAGTGGTAAAAGCAAAAAGCGAATTATACGATTATTTGAAGCGTAATAAAGGCGCTATTTTTGTAAATATTGATGACAAAAAACAAGTTAAACAAATAGGCGATTATCAAAATATAAAAACTTTTTCATCTGGAAGCACCTCTGATTTTACCATCAAACTTGAAAATGATAGCCCTTTTGCAAATGTCAAAGTAGATGATGTTTATATACAAACTCAATTGCTTGGACAATATAATTTTACAAATATTGCAGCAGCAATTTCTATAGGTTTATATTTCAAACTAGAACTAGATGTGATAAAAAAAGGAATTGAATCTTATGTTCCAAAAAATAATAGATCACAAGTCATTAAACAAAACTCTAACACCATCATAATGGATGCATATAATGCCAATCCAACGAGTGTTGAAGCGGCGCTACAGAATTTTAAAGCCATGAATGGTGAAGAAAAAGTAGTGATTTTAGGAGACATGTTTGAGTTAGGACCTCAAAGCTTTTATGAACATCAAGCTATAATTTCAATGGTAAAAGACTTTGATTTTACAAAAGCTTATTTTGTGGGTTCACATTTTTTTAATCATCAAAAAGAATTTCCTTTTGCAACTTTTTTTAAAAATGTAGCGGCTGTAAAAAAGCATATTAAAGATACATCAATAAAAAACTCTTTGATTCTTGTGAAGGGGTCTAGAGGTATGGCTTTGGAGTGTATATTAAATGTGCTTAAATCATAATTTTTGAATAAAAAATAGCTATTTTTGTTTAATAATTTTACCAATTAACTAAACAAAAATGAAAAAATATTTGCCGTTTCTCTTCCCTATTTTATTGATTACATGTCAAGATGAACCTGTAGAGAATCAAACAGAGACATCTCAAAATACAGCTGAAGAAGACCAAGTTGTCGTAGAAAATGGTATTGAAACTCTTATGAGTTGTTTGGAGGTATTAGAAACAGGTGATTTTTCTAATTTACTGATAAATTTATTTGACAACATTGAAGATGATTCTGGTGATTTTCATGAAATCATGTTAGAAGCCATTGAGGATATTCCAAATTATCAACCGCTCATTGACTCCGAATACCCAGAAGAGCCATTTAATATTGAAAATTACTTTGGGGTTTATACTTACAATATCCAAACTCAGAGTTGGACAACAGCGGGTTCAAACTCAGAAATGAAAATGGTTTTTCCACTTTTTACAAATTCAACAACAAATGACACATCTATTACTCTTTCTGGTGTGAGTGAAGAGTTAATGGATGTTGAAGATCCAATATATATTCCTACTTCACTTGCATTTGATGTATCTCACAATAATCAAACAATGTTTGCTATTAATGTTGTAAATGTAGACTACAATATGTCTGGAGAAATCCCAATCCCAAATGATGTTGATTTTAATATATATATGAATCCATTTACTCATGAATTTTCGGTTGATGAATTAGCAGATGACACTTTTTCATTGGGGTACTCTCTTAGTAATGGTTCTGGCTGTGTAACACAATTTCAAGGTACTATAAAATTATTGTCAACAGATTACGAAAACTTAGAGGATACAGATATTGATTACATAACTGGAAGTATTACGACTAACAGCATGAATATTTCAATAGACATTGATGCAGAATATTTATTTGCACTAGACGATCCTACGGTTATTCAACTCAATAATTTTATTGATGTTGAGGTATTCAGCGAAAATACTTTGTTAGGAGAAATTGAAATTCAGGAAGATGAAGATGAAGATTATTATTTAAATATGGTTTTCATCGATGGAACAGTTGTAAATGTTGAAAATTTTTCAGGAATTGGTCAGAATGGCGATGAATTTATTCAAACATTAGAGGGTATTTTTGCACGTTACATAGATCGTTTAGACGATGAATAAAATCTATTGTATACTTTTTTTCTTTAGTGCAATTCTCTCTGCTCAAGAACAAAAAAATCAAATATATTTAAATGCTGATGATATAATCCCAGCTTTGTTCAATTCTAGTAATAGCTCATACAACCTTGGTTTTCGTCGACAAATAAAAGAAAATAAGCACCTACGTTTCGGATTAAAATATTTTCAGGAAAGTGAAAATGAATTTAGTATAGGGGTAAAACCAGGTATTGATATAGCCTTTAATTCATCAAAAAAATGGATTTTTTACTACGGTTTAGATTTGGCTTTAAGTTATACTGATAATATTCAGTCCGAACGAAAATATTATGAATTTAATCTTGTACCTTTTTTTAGAGCTGAATATGTAATAAGTGAAAGTTTTTCAATTTCAACAGAACCTGGACTTTTTATTAAAACATTAATCATAAAAGATGTTGATAATAGTCCAATTGATAATAGTAATACAATTTTTAGCTCTGGTATTGGAGAATTAGGTATTATCAATATCAACTTTTCTTTTTAAAAATAACGGAAAAAACTTTTATTTGAGTTTATTAAGTTTTGTGGGTCATACTGGATTCGAACCAGTGACTTCTACCCTGTCAAGGTAACACTCTGAACCAACTGAGTTAATGACCCATATTAGATTTACAAAAATAATAATATCTTTGAACTATATGCTTTAATTAAAATTAAATTGGCAATAAAAATTTAACCAATAAGGAACTTCAATTGATTAGTGTTTTAAATATTAAATATCCCAATTACATTATTGAATTTATGACAGAGGAATGGGTGCGTAATAATCTTATTGCTTTGATTTCTATGTTGTCAGTACTTATAGTTGGTCGTTATCTAAATAAAAAACAAAACACTTATGTTTTGTATGCAATGGGAGTTATCTTGGTATTTTCATCTATTTACAGTCCGTTAAGGTCATACCTTATGGATAATTGGAATACGGCTACTGACTTGCCACTTCACCTTTGTGGTATTTCTGGGGTTATTTGTGCTATACTTCCTTTTTTAAAGCGCAAACAAGCACTTTTTGATTTTGTGTTTTATACAGGCATTATTGGCGGAATTATGTCTATGCTTACCCCACAAATGAATAGTTATGATGGTAGTCAATTTGCATATTTAGAATATTATGTCCGTCATTCTATAATTTTGGTCATGCCCATTTATTTGCATCAAAATTATGGAATGGAACTCACCAAAAAATCTATAATCAGAACATTTATTACTCTTAATATTTTATTGGCTATCATCATGCCTTTTAATTTTTATGTTGGCGGAAATTATATGTATTTGGCCGAACCTCCACAGGTCGATAACCCTTTAGTCATTGGCCAATGGCCATATTATGTGCTTTGGTTTGAAGTGTTTATGATTGTACTTTTGTTACTCTTATTTTATCTTTCAAAAATTCGCTTGTACCAAATTTTTAAACCTTCAGTTTAATTTGACTTTAGTATCTTCGTTGCATTCAAAATTTTTTTCATGAAACCAACAAAAACAGTTATCATTACAGGAACAAGTCGCGGAATTGGTTTTGAACTGATTCATCTTTTTCACAAAGCAGGTTATGCTGTTTTAGCATTATCACGAAATGCAAAACCTGTTTCAAATTTGAATTATGAAAACATCACCGCACTATCTTTTGATTTAAACCGTCCTGAGGACTATTGTCGTGTTGAGGATTTTATACAAAAAGAATGGTCACATGTAGATATCCTAATTAACAACGCGGGTGCAATTGTCAACAAGCCTTTTTCTGAAACTCCAATGGAAGAATTTAAACAGGTGTATGCCACCAATGTTTTTGGTGTTGCAGAGCTTACCAGACGCGTGATTCCTTTTATGCAGCCAAAGGGGCATGTGGTAACCATAAGTTCTATGGGCGGTGTTCAGGGTTCAATGAAATTTGCTGGACTCTCTGCATACAGTTCTAGTAAAGGCGCTGTTATTACACTTACAGAATTGTTGGCCGAAGAATACAAAGAAACTGGACCATCTTTTAATGTACTAGCTTTAGGAGCCGTTCAAACGGAGATGTTAGCAGAGGCTTTTCCAGGTTATAAAGCCCCCACAACTCCACTTGAAATGGCAACATATATTTTTGAATTTTCTCAAAAAGGCCAGCAATTCTATAACGGAAAACTTTTGCAAGTTTCAAGTTCTACACCTTAATTAATTACAAGGTTTAAAGTCTTATTAACTCGAAAAAAATAAAATAATTCGCTATTTTTGTGAATTAAATTTTCATACCAAATGTTCAATAGCTTAAGCGAAAAATTAGATAAAGCACTCCATGTACTTAAAGGGCATGGTAGCATTACCGAAATCAATGTTGCTGAAACACTCAAGGAAGTTCGACGTGCGTTGCTAGATGCTGATGTCAATTATAAAATTGCTAAAGAATTTACAAACACTGTTAAAGCCAAAGCACTTGGCCAAAATGTTTTGACCACTTTTCAGCCGGGTCAGTTGATGGTCAAAATTGTAAAGGATGAACTTACTCAACTTATGGGAGGCGATGCAGAAGGAATTAATCTGTCTGGAAATCCATCAGTTATTTTAATGTCTGGATTACAAGGTTCTGGTAAAACTACTTTTTCTGGGAAACTTGCCAAATTTCTAAAAACAAAAAAATCTAAAACCCCAATGCTTGTCGCTTGTGACGTGTACCGTCCTGCGGCCATCGATCAGCTACATATTGTTGGAGAACAAATTGGTGCTGAGGTATACAGTGACCCTGGGAATAACGATCCAGTGGCGATCGCCCTTGCTGGAATTGCAGAAGCAAAATCTAAAGGCTGTAATGTAGTAATTGTTGATACAGCTGGACGATTGGCTGTTGATGAGGAAATGATGACTGAAATTGCTAATATTCACAAAGCAATTACACCTCAAGAAACATTATTTGTGGTCGATTCTATGACAGGGCAAGATGCTGTTAATACGGCAAAAGCTTTTAATGATATTTTAAATTTTGATGGCGTTATTCTTACGAAACTAGATGGTGATACTCGAGGCGGTGCAGCGATTTCAATTAAATCTGTTGTCAATAAGCCAATCAAATTCATTGGTACTGGAGAAAAAATGGAAGCTATAGACGTTTTCTACCCAGCACGTATGGCCGATCGAATTTTGGGTATGGGTGACGTGGTTTCTCTTGTAGAGCGTGCTCAGGAACAGTTTGATGAGCAAGAAGCCCGAAAGATTCAGAAAAAAATTGCAAAAAATCAATTTGGTTTTGATGATTTTCTATCCCAAATACAACAGATTAAGAAAATGGGGAATATGAAAGACCTCGTTGGAATGATACCAGGAATGGGTAAAATAACAAAAGATATAGACATCGATGATGACGCTTTCAAACAAATAGAAGCAATCATCTACTCAATGACTCCAAAAGAGCGTTCAAATCCATCATTAATCAACGCAAGCCGAAAAAAGCGTATTGGTGCAGGTTCGGGAACTTCTGTTCAAGAAGTCAATAAATTGATGAAGCAATTCAATCAAATGAGTAAAATGATGAAAATGATGCAAGGTAGCAAGGGCAGAACAATGATGCAGATGATGAAAAATATGCCAAGATAGAGGGCGATACGAATTGAATTATGATATTATTAGACGGAAAGCAAACCAGTGCCCAGATCAAAGAAGAGATTGCTAAAATAGTCTCTGAAATGAAAAAAAATAGTATCAAGGTGCCTCATTTAGCGGCTGTCCTTGTAGGAACAAATGGTGCTAGTATGACCTATGTAGGTGCAAAAGTTAAGGCCTGCGAGCTTGTTGGATTTGAATCAACATTGATTGATTTACCAGAAGAAACATCAGAACAAGAGTTGCTAAATCAAATTAAAGCACTCAACAATAATCCAGAAATCGATGGATTTATTGTTCAATTACCTTTACCTAAACATATAGACGAACAAAAAATCCTTATGGCTGTTCATCCAGACAAGGATGTAGATGGTTTTCACCCTATGAATGTTGGGAGATTGACACTTGATTTGCCTACATTCATTTCTGCAACGCCATATGGAATAATGGAACTTTTGGAACGCTATGAAATACCAACATCAGGAAAACATGTAGTAGTTATTGGAAGAAGTCACATTGTAGGTCGACCAATGAGTATATTGATGAGTCAAAAACGTCCTGCAGGAAACGCAACAGTTACAGTAGCTCATAGCCGCACTGCAAATTTAGCGACACTAACAAAAGAAGCAGACATTATTGTGGCAGCCTTAGGAATTCCAGAATTTTTAACTGCAGACATGGTTAAACAAGATGCTGTTATTATAGATGTTGGAATCACAAGAGTTCTAGATGACTCAAAAAAGCGAGGATACAGAATTGTTGGAGATGTACATTTTGATAGTGTTGCAGAAAAAGCTAGTTATATTACGCCTGTTCCAGGTGGTGTAGGTCCTATGACTATTGCGATGCTTTTGAAAAACACTCTGCTTGCACGCCAAAGAGCAGAAGCTCACTAAAATATTACTTCGCAAAAAGCTGATTCGGATTTTTAAAGGCTTTGAATTCCAATGCATTTTCAGATGGATCAAGGAAAAAAAAAGTCGCTTGTTCGCCCACTTCGCCTTCAAAGCGAATGTAGGGTTCAATGATAAACTGTATGCCTTTTTGTTTTAATTTTTCAGCAAAATCATGAAATGTCTTCCAGGGCAAAACCACACCAAAGTGTGGAACAGGAACTTGCTTTCCGTCAACTTCGTTGCTATGGTTTTGATTTTCATTTTTTGGCTTATAATGGATAACTAATTGGTGTCCAAATAAATCAAAGTCTACCCAATGTGTACTGCTTCGCCCTTGTGGACATTCTAAAATATCTGCGTAAAATATTCTGCATTCTTCCAAATTCCAAACTGGAATAGCAAGATGAAACGGACTTAAGCTTGAAGGATTTACCATGTTTTTTTAGAATTTTTTAGTAAGGAGTTAAGTGTTGTTAATTCCTCCTCAGACAGCTCTCTATATGTCCCTATAGAGCTTTTCAAATGAATGTTCATTATTCGTGTTCTCTGAAGCGATTTTACTTCATACCCAAGATATTCACACATTCTTCGGATTTGTCGATTTAGTCCTTGAGTTAGAACAATTTTAAAGGTTTTTTGACTTATTTTCTTAACCTTGCATTGTTTTGTTGTAGTATTTAGAATAGGCACTCCGCTAGACATACGCTCAACGAATGTTTGGGAAATGGGTTTGTCCACAGAAACAACATATTCTTTTTCATGATTATTACTTGCCCGTAAAATTTTATTGACAATATCACCATCATCTGTCAACAAAATCAATCCTTCACTATCTTTGTCAAGCCTTCCAATAGGGAAAATACGAGTAGGGTAGTTAATGTAATCAATGATATTATTTTTTTCAACTCGAGTATCGGTAGTACATACAATTCCAACAGGTTTGTTGAATGCAATGTAGGTATGTTTGACTTTGTTGTTAAAAATTTGTTCCCCATCAACTTTAACAACATCGTTTGGTGTAACTTTTGTTCCCATTTCAGGGACTATTCCATTGATAGTTACACGACCTTCTTCAATTAGCTTATCGGCTGATCTTCGAGAGCAATATCCTGCTTCGCTGAGGTATTTATTGAGTCTTTTTAAGGTCGTTTCCATGTGGTAAAGGTACAAATTTAAGCCTCTAGAAAGCTTATGATATTTTCTATAACTATCTTTCCTTTAAGTCCATGACCAAGCCCTTTGGTTGAAATCATTTTACTGTTTTTAAATGCAGATTGTATTTCAATTGCATCTGAAAATGGAATCACAGGATCATTTTCATCATGTATAATTAATCCTTTTGCATTGATATTGTTTATAAAATGGGAAGTATTGAAATATGAGGAGGGTTGTCTAAACTTTTTCTGAATACAAAGTTCTAGACCCTTTGATATTTTAGTGTTGTAGCCCATTAGTTTTATATAATTATTCAGTATTCCAGGGAAACCAGATGGAACACCCAAAAACACTACTTTATCACCAAAAGTATAATTGTTGTTTTTTATAAAAAATGAAATCGCCATGCCACCAACAGAATGACCAATAAAGAAATTAGGCTTAAAATTTTTCGAAACAACTGTTATGAATTTTGAATATAAAATAGCATTGAAACTTGAGCTGCCAGAAGCACCATGAGCAGGTGCATCTAGCGCAACAATATTATATTGTTCTTGTTGCAATCTTTGAATAATATTCTTCCATCTACCAGAGTTGCTTTCCCAACCATGCACCAATAACACCGTTTCTTTTATTCCTTCCCAATGGTAGGTTTGAATGGGAATATTATTATAATAAAACATCTCTTTTTTTGCTTTTTCCAGAGTTGGATGAGGCGTTTTTAAACGTCCTTTTAGTGGTGTAGAAAATAAATTAAGTGCCCATTTTGATGCCAAAGATGTGTTGAAAAAACTTAAAAAATTTAAACACTGACCTACAAATTTTGGAATGAATTCATTCATTTTGTTAATCTATTTTTTACAAGAAAGTTTTAAAATTTGGATTTAATACCATTGAATGAAAAAATCTTTAATTTTTGCAGTTGGTGGAATAGAAATGACTTCAATTTTCTTACCCACATCATAGCGTAAATTTTCTGGCAATTCACTCTTGTCAATGGTAAAGTAAGCGTTAATTTCATCAACTGAAATAATTAAATTTCTAAGAGTATTTTGAACACTTGAAATTTTGTAATTTGCAGATATGCAGCTAAAATCACAAAGTTTATCAAGACTTTTTATTGTTTTATATCGACTGTCAATGATTCGAACATTTTGAATTGTAGACATCGAATCTAGAGCCTCTTTTGGGCTGAGTTCTAATAATAGTTTTTGCGTTCCTTTTTCAAAAACCTTGATGATATTAGTGTTTCCAGTAAATTCATCACCATCTATAAATTGACTTAACGAATCTGCTTCAAAAACACGTTTCAAGTCCTTCACTTTTGTAGAGTCATTGAGTTTTCCAACAGAGTGTTTACTGATTAAAAAAGGATCTGAAGATGTGTTGCAAGCGGTCAAAAAAAGTGTAACTGCAAAAAAAAAGATTATTAAGTTTTTCATGGCTAATTTAAATTGAGTACAATACTAAACGACTTTTTTAAGAATTCCAAATACAGCTCTTATAAATGTTGCGCTTGTAAGCACTTTAACAATTGGGTTTTGTCGTTGTGATTTCGATTTTGATGTTTTTCTTTGAGGTGTTTCTGTTTGAGTTTTATTAATTCTTCTAATTTTTTCTGATAAGATTTCATATGCACTATTTCTGTCAATGAATTCATTATATTTTATTCTCAATTGAGAGCTTTCATTAAGTTCAGACAATTCAGCAGTTGAAAGAATATCCATCCGGCTTTTTGGAGCTTGTAATAGAGTAGATGCCAATGGTGTAGGACGCCCTTTTACATCTAATACAGTCACAAGTGCTTCTCCAATTCCCATTGAGGTTAGTGTTTTTTCAATATCAAAAAATTCAGTTTCTGGATAGTTTTGTGTTGTAAGTTTGATGGCTTTTAGATCTCTGGCCGTAAATGCCCTAAGTGAATATTGTATTTTTAAACCCAATTGCGCCAATACATTATTTGGAATATCAGTAGGATTTTGAGTTACAAAATAAACGTCCACACCCTTGCTACGTATTAGTTTTATGGTGTGTTCAATTTGGTGTAACAAGACCTTTGAGGCTTCGCTAAAAATCAAGTGTGCTTCATCAATAAAAAGCACAAGTTTTGGTTGGTTCAAATCACCTTCTTCTGGCAAAGTTTCATACAATTCTGCCAATAGACTAAGCATAAATGTTGAAAACAATTTTGGACGATTTTGAATATCATCCAATCGAATAATATTGATATAGCCTTCAACGTTTTTATTAGTTCGAATAAGGTCATTAACCTCAAAGCTTTTTTCTCCAAAAAACAGATCTGCACCTTGTTGTTCAAGCTCAATGATTTTTCTTAAAATCGACCCTGTTGACGCTTTTGAAGTTCTGCCATAGTCTTTTTGAAACTCATCTTTTCCTTCACTAGTAGCATAATTTAAAACACTCTTAAAATCTTTCAAATCTAACAGTGGCATTTGCTGGTCGTCACAATATTTAAAAATGACAGCTACAATTCCAGCTTGAGTATCAGTAAGGTTTAAAATTCTTGAAATCAAAATAGGTCCAAATTCACTTACAGTTGCTCGTAGTCGTACACCATTTTGCTCTGATAATGACAAAATTTCAACAGGAAAAGCTTTTGGATTGAAAGGTAGTCCAATGGCATTTTGGCGTTCATCAATTTTTGGATGTTCTGGGCTTGGTTTTGCCAAGCCACTCAAACCTCCTTTAACATCCATCAATAAAACAGGGACGCCTTTTTCGCTCAAATTCTCAGCTAATATCTGTAAGGTTTTTGTTTTTCCAGTTCCTGTTGCTCCTGCAATTAAACCATGTCTATTCATGGTTTTTAGTGGAACTTTCACAAAGCAATTGGTTAGTGTTTTAGTGTTTAGCGTTGCAGCCCCTAAAGTGATATACTCACCCTTAAAAGTGTATCCATCAATAATGTGTTTGAAAAAATCGTTTTCTGAAGTCATAACATAGTAGGTTTTAGTAAAATAAATGAAGTTTTCTTACATTAACAAAAATCTGTAAACTATTTTTGCATTGTATGTTAAAATCTGAAATTCAAAATCGAGTTGATGACGGTGAAATGCTTCCTCTTATGGAGGCTTTTTATACCATTCAAGGCGAGGGCTACCACAAAGGAACGGCGTCCTATTTTATTCGTGTAGGCGGATGCGATGTGGGTTGCCATTGGTGTGATGTAAAAGAAAGTTGGAATGCTGAAACTCATCCGCCAACTTCAATTGAATCTATTTCAATTCAAGCTACAGAATTTAGCAATACAATTGTGGTAACTGGCGGTGAGCCTTTGATGTGGAATATGAACCCACTAACTGATTTATTGAAGCAAAAAAACCTCAAAACACATATTGAAACATCTGGTGCTTATCCGTTATCGGGGCATTGGGATTGGATATGTCTTTCACCCAAAAAACGTATGCTTCCTAAGGATGAAGTATATTCTAAGGCCAATGAGCTAAAAGTCATTGTTTATAACAAAGACGATTTTAAATTTGCAGAACAACAAGCTGAAAAAGTATCGCACAAGTGTATATTATATCTACAGCCCGAATGGAGTGTACGAGAAAAAATAACTCCTTTTATTGTAAAATACGTTATGAATCACCCAAAATGGAAAATTTCACTTCAAATGCATAAGTATTTAAACATTCCTTAAGTCTTTTCTTGTATATTCTTACATATTAAAACATAAATTCTAATTTTAAGTTGATTTAGTTGTTTTTATTGTTTTTTTTAATCAAAAAGATTACAATTTATAGTTAATTTATCGTTTTGTGTTTACAATATGAAACATTAAAATCATATTTGCATATAATTTTTAAACAAAATATCATGTGTGGCATTGTATGTGCATTCGATTTGAAACAAAAAAGTGAGGATTTAAGGCCTCAAATACTAGAAATGTCAAAAAAAATCAGACATCGTGGTCCAGATTGGAGTGGCATTTTTGATAATGAAAAAGCGATAATGGCACACGAACGCCTTGCTATTGTTGATCCTACTTCAGGTAAACAACCATTATTTAGCCCTGATAAACAATTAGTTTTAGCGGCTAATGGTGAAATTTATAATCATAGAGCACTAAGAAAACAATTTGAATCATCTTACGATTTTCAAACGCAGAGTGATTGTGAAATTATTCTTGCACTTTACAAAGAAAAAGGAGTTGATTTTGTAGATGACCTCAATGGTATTTTTGGATTTGCTATTTATGATGTTGAAGAAGATGCCTATTTTATCGCACGTGACCACATGGGAATTATTCCTTTGTACATTGGATGGGATCAAAATGGAACATTTTATGTCGCTTCTGAGCTAAAAGCCTTAGAGTCTGTATGCACAAAGATTGAGTTATTTCCCCCTGGTCATTATTTTTACAGCAAAGATGGTGAATTTGTACAGTGGTATAAAAGAGATTGGAAAGAATATGATGCTGTAAAAGACAACGAAACGAGTAATCAAGAAATCAAGGAAGCATTGGAAGCTGCTGTTCATAGACAGCTCATGAGTGATGTGCCATACGGTGTATTACTATCAGGTGGTTTGGATTCTTCAGTCACCTCTGCTATTGCAAAAAAATATGCCCAAAAAAGAGTCGAATCTGGAGATACTACAGATGCTTGGTGGCCACAATTGCATTCATTTTCGGTTGGATTAGAAGGCTCTCCAGATTTGGCTGCAGCACAAAAAGTAGCCGATCATATTGGAACGGTGCACCACGAAATTAAATTTACAATTCAAGAAGGATTAGACGCCATCAAAGATGTGATATACAACCTCGAAACTTATGATACGACCACTATTCGTGCAAGTACACCAATGTACCTAATGGCAAGAGTGATCAAATCTATGGGTATAAAAATGGTGCTTTCTGGAGAAGGTGCTGATGAGCTTTTTGGAGGCTATTTATACTTTCATAAAGCACCAAATGCAAAAGAATTTCATCAAGAAACAGTCCGAAAGTTAGATAAACTTCACATGTATGATTGCTTGCGTGCCAACAAAAGTTTGGCAGCATGGGGAATTGAGGGGCGAGTTCCATTTTTGGACAAAGAATTTATGGATGTTGCTATGCGAATTAACCCACAAGACAAAATGATAAATGGAGAACGTATGGAGAAATGGGTGGTAAGAAAAGCTTTTGAAGACATGTTGCCAGAAAGTGTTGCTTGGAGACAAAAAGAGCAGTTCAGTGATGGTGTTGGCTACAGTTGGATTGATACCTTAAAAGAAGTTGTTGCAAAAAAAGTTTCTGATGAACAAATGAAAAATGCACATTTTAGATTTCCAGTTCAAACTCCACTCAACAAAGAAGAGTTTTATTATAGAACAATTTTTGAATCACATTTTCCAAGTGAAGCAGCGGCACTGTGTGTGCCACAAGAGCCAAGTGTTGCATGCAGTACTAAAATAGCACTGGAGTGGGATGAGGCGTTTAAAAATCTGAATGATCCAAGCGGAAGAGCAGTTGCCAAGGTTCATGATAAAGCATATACATAAAAAAATAGACTCAAAATAAAAGAGTATAAGCCTTTGTTTTTATTTTTTGATTTTAAGTATTTTGTTTAAAAATCAAAAATTGAATTTAAGGGCTTTTTCATGACTTTTAAGCCACTTTTTCAAAACACACGAATTGTTAATAATTTAAGCTAAATTCCCTTAAATACACTTTAAAATCGTTGCTCAAATATTTATATTTGTTAGGCACACAATAATTGTATGCGACTAACAGACAAAAAACCATAAAAATGAGTGAAGATATAAATAAAAATCAATATTCTGCAGACAGTATTCAAGCCTTGGAAGGAATGGAACACGTTCGTATGCGTCCATCAATGTATATTGGAGATGTTGGTGTCCGAGGTTTACATCATCTTGTATATGAAGTCATTGATAACTCCATTGATGAAGCCCTTGCAGGTCATTGTGATAAAATCACAGTAACTATTAATGAGGATAATTCTATTACCACAGAAGATAATGGTCGTGGAATCCCTGTTGGATTACATAAAAAAGAGGGCGTTTCTGCGTTAGAAGTGGTTATGACAAAAATTGGTGCTGGTGGAAAATTTGATAAAGACTCCTACAAAGTTTCTGGTGGTTTGCATGGTGTTGGTGTGAGTTGTGTGAATGCATTGTCTTCAAACTTGAAAGCAACGGTACACAGAGAAGGTAAAGTTTGGGAGCAAGAATATGAGCGTGGAAAAGCAATGTACCCTGTAAAATCTACTGGATCAACAGATAAACGTGGAACTATTGTAACTTTTAAGCCTGATCCTCAAATTTTCACTCAAACGCTGGAATACAACTATGAAACATTATCTAGCCGTATGCGAGAGTTGTCCTTTTTAAATAAAGGAATCACAGTCGTCATTACAGACAAAAGAGAAAAGGACGACAAAGGAGAATTTGTTTCTGAAACGTTTTACTCTGAAGTAGGATTACCAGAATTTATTAAATATTTAGACGAAACTAGAGAGCCGATAATGAAATCTGTTATCGCTTTTGAAGGCGAAAAAAATGGTATTCCAGTAGAAGTCGCCATGATTTATAATACTTCCTATGCAGAGAATTTACATTCATATGTTAATAATATCAATACACATGAAGGAGGAACTCATTTAACAGGATTTAGACGTGGTTTAACGCATACTCTCAAAAAATATGCAGACGAGTCGGGCATGTTGGATAAATTGAAGTTTGATATTGCTGGAGATGATTTTAGAGAAGGTCTAACAGCAATAATTTCTGTAAAAGTAGCCGAACCACAATTTGAAGGACAAACAAAAACAAAGCTAGGAAATAGAGAAGTGTCTTCTTCTGTAAGTCAAGCTGTCTCTGAAATGCTGACCGATTATTTGGAAGAACACCCAGAAGACGCTAAAATCATTGTTCAGAAAGTTATTCTTGCTGCTCAAGCGCGTCATGCTGCACAAAAAGCTCGTGAAATGGTTCAACGCAAAACCGTAATGAGTATTGGTGGCCTTCCTGGTAAACTTAGTGACTGCTCGGAGCAAGACCCTGCAAAATGCGAAGTTTTTCTTGTTGAGGGAGACTCCGCAGGTGGAACAGCAAAGCAAGGAAGAGATCGTGCTTTTCAGGCCATTTTGCCACTTCGTGGAAAAATTTTAAACGTAGAAAAAGCCATGCAACACAAGGTTTTTGAAAACGAAGAGATCAAAAATATTTTCACAGCACTTGGTGTTACCATTGGTACAGAAGATGATAGTAAAGCTTTAAATCTTTCAAAATTGCGATATCACAAAATTGTCATTATGTGTGATGCCGATATTGATGGTAGTCACATTGCAACTCTAATTCTAACATTCTTCTTTCGATATATGAAAGAATTGATTGAAAGTGGTCACGTATATATTGCTACACCACCTCTTTACTTAGTGAAAAAAGGACAGAAAAAACAATACGCTTGGAATGATCAAGAACGTGATACAATTGCTGAGCAATTTGGCGGAAGTGTAAACGTACAGCGCTACAAAGGTTTGGGAGAAATGAATGCAAGTCAATTGTGGGATACCACTATGAATCCTGACTTTAGAACCCTACGTCAAGTGCAAATAGACAATGGAACAGAAGCCGATAGAATTTTTTCTATGTTAATGGGAGACGATGTACCGCCTCGTCGTGAGTTCATTGAAAAAAATGCAATCTACGCCAATATTGATGCATAATAAACGTTTTAGTACTAAACCAAATAGTATGAAAATTTACAAGCTTACAATAATTGCTTTATGTGTTTTAAGCACAAAAGCTACGGCACAACAAAGTATAAATGAATTGCTAGCAGCAGGAGTTGCTGATACTCAACGCTTTGCAGAGAGTTACATTGCACCCGCTTCAGAGGGTTTGGTTTATGCCATTTCAAATGGATGGTTTAATAACGCCAAATCTCCCCGAAGATTTGGCTTTGAAATTTCCATTGTTGGAAATGCAAACTTTGTTGACGATAATAAAACATCCTTTAAAATGGTTGCTTCTAATTATGAAAACATTAGGTTTGACGATAATAGTCCAAGCAAAAATGTGTCTACAGTTTTTGGAAATTCAGAGAGTCAGACTGTGGTTTTAACCTATGATGATCCAGTTTTTGGAAATCAAGAAATAGAAGTTTCACTTCCAGGAGGTATTGGATCTTCGCAAGCAAATCTTGTTCCTACAGCTTTTTTGCAAGCAAGTTTTTCACCTCTAAAAGGAACCCAAATAAAGGCACGATTTGTACCAAAGCTAAATTTTAGTGATGCAAGTCTAAATGCTTTTGGTGTTGGAATTCAACAAGATCTTTTGTCGTGGCTTCCTGGCAAAAAAGTATTACCAATTGCAGTGTCTGGAGTTATTGCTTATACCAATTTAAAAAGTGAATATGACTTTACTGCTACAAATGTTGTAGAGGGCGATAATCAACAAATGACACTTGATGTAAATTCAATGCTTTATCAAATGGTTGTAGGTACAAAACTGAAAATCATCAATTTTTATGGGGCTTTAGGTTATGTAAGTGGATCCACAAAAACTAAATTATTAGGAACATACAAAATTGTAGATGGTACTATAAGCTCTGATGAGATTGTAAATCCAATCTCAATAAAAAATAAAATATCGGGGATGCGAACTACTCTTGGTGCAAATTTAAAACTAGGTTTTTTTGGCATCAATGCAGACTATACCTTTGCAGAGTACAATAGTGCATCACTTGGGATTAATATTGGGTTCTAAGAAATTATTAAAACATTTTTAAATTTAAACACATAAACAATGAAAATAACTGTTGTAGGTGCAGGTGCCGTGGGGGCAAGTTGCGCCGAATATATTGCCATTAAAAATTTTGCTTCCGAAGTTGTGTTGCTAGACATTAAGGAAGGATACGCAGAAGGAAAAGCAATGGATTTGATGCAATGTGCATCTCTGAATGGATTTGATACAAAAATAACAGGTTCTACAAACGATTACTCCAAAACTGCTGGAAGCCATATTTGTGTTATCACATCTGGAATACCAAGAAAACCAGGAATGACTAGAGAGGAATTGATTGGAATAAATGCAGGAATTGTAAAAACAGTTTCTCAAAATCTAGTAAAACACTCTCCAGAAACGGTACTTATTGTTGTTAGTAACCCAATGGATACAATGACCTATTTGGCACATCAAGTTACAGGACTAACAAAGCACAAAATTATTGGAATGGGAGGGGCTCTAGATTCTGCTCGGTTCAAATATAGATTAGCAGAAGCCCTAGAAGCACCCATAAGCGATATCGATGGAATGGTCATTGGAGGACATAGCGATGTTGGTATGGTGCCTCTAATTTCGCATGCCACAAGAAACAGTATAAAAGTTTCTGAATTTATTTCACAAGAACGATTAGAACAAGTAAAAGAAGACACAAAGGTAGGAGGGGCTACGCTTACCAAACTTTTGGGGACTTCGGCATGGTATGCACCAGGTGCTGCAGTAAGTGGATTAGTACAGGCCATTGCTTGCGATCAGAAGAAAATATTTCCATGCTCAACTTTACTCAATGGAGAATATGGCTTGAGTGATTTATGTATTGGGGTTCCAGTTGTTCTTGGTGCTAACGGTATTGAAAAAATTGTAGAAATAGAACTGAGTTCAGCCGAAAAAGAGCATCTTCAACAAAGCGCTGAGGGGGTGAAAAAGACTAATGGCCTTCTTAATTTGTAAGTCTCTTATGAATTTGAAATAGTAAAAAATAGAAAGCATCACAATTTTGTGGTGCTTTTTTTATTAAAATAAAAAATCTATTGGCAAATCACTTCGTAAATCATATATTTGCTCGTTTACAAAATTAAAGCAGAACAAAACAATTCAAAATGCAAAATAAAGGATTAGTAAAGTTATTTGCCCTGTTGTTTGGATTGGTAAGTATTTATCAATTATCATTCACATTTAAGGCAAACCAAATTGAAGATGAAGCAAAACAATATGCCATCAATAAAATTGCAGAAACAGAAACGGATTATGATTCAAAACGTTCAATAGAACGATTGAATTATTTAGATTCACTCAAAACTCAAGAAGTTTTCAATATAGGAGTAGCAGCTTATAACTACGATGAAGTTAAAGAAAAAGCGATGAATCTTGGTCTTGACCTAAAAGGTGGAATCAATGTGATACTTCAAATTTCTGTGAAAGATATTCTTGTAGGATTAGCCAATGAAAGTAAAGATCCTAACTTTAGAAAAGCGCTAAGCGATGCTGAAGAACTTCAAAAGGACAGTCAAAATACCTATTTGGAAGACTTTTTTGTTGCGTTTGAGACTATTGATGCAGAGGCCAAATTAGCCTCACCAGATATTTTTGCCAACAGAACCCTTAGTGATGAAATAGCTTTTAACATGACTAATGCTGAGGTAAAACCAATTTTATCTGCAAAAATTGATGAATCAATTATTTCTGCGTTTGAAGTCCTTAGAAAACGTATTGATAAATTTGGTGTAACTCAACCCAATATTCAACGTATTGGAACTTCAGGGCGAATCCTAGTAGAATTGCCAGGAGCCAAAGAAGTTGAGCGTGTAAAAGGGCTGCTTCAAAGTACAGCACAATTGGAGTTTTGGGATGCTTACAAAGGCGATGAATTTGGAAATTTCTTATTTCAAGCCAATGAAGTCTTAAAAGAGGTTGTGAAGACGTCAACAGAGGAGGAGACAACAACAGAAACAGATGAGGATGCTATTTCTGATATTATTGGTGATACTGATGCAGAAACCGGAGAAGATGGAACGATCAATCCTTTAATTGATTTGATTCGTGCTCCAGGGTACTCAGGAGGACCAGTTTTGGCTTCTTTTGAGGCTAAAGATCAGCAAAAAGTTTCAGACTATTTAAATAACCCAAAGGTTAGAGCGCTACTTTCTCCAGAGCAACGCTACGTTAAGTTTGTTTGGGGTATTCCTCAAATACAACAAACTAATGAAGAAGATACTCAAAGTATAGAACTCGTAGAACTCTATGCGCTTAAGGGCAACAGAGAAAATAAACCGCAGCTGAGTGGTGCAGTAATTACTGATGCACGTCAGTCTTATCAACAAAATGGAAATCCAAGTGTTTCTATGCAGATGAACCTTAAAGGTGCAAAAAATTGGGAGGAAATGACCGGAAATGCTTTTAATACGGGTGGCCAAATTGCTATTGTATTGGATGATATTGTGTATTCTGCTCCTGGCGTAACATCTGGCCCTATCGCTGGTGGAAATTCGGAAATTTCTGGATCTTTCACACTTAATGAAGCAGTAGATTTGGCAAACGTTTTGCGTGCTGGTAAATTACCTGCCTCCGCTGATATTGTTCAAGCCGAAGAGGTAGGACCATCGCTTGGGCAAGAAGCCATTGATAGTGGAATGAAATCTTTCTTAATTGCTTTGGCATTTGTATTGCTTTGGATGATTTTTTACTATGGAAAATCAGGGTTATTTTCTAATGTAGCCTTATTGCTTAACATCCTTTTAATCTTTGGGGTTTTATCTGGATTAGGAGCAGTTTTGACACTTCCTGGTATTGCAGGTATTGTACTTACTATTGGTATTGCAGTTGATGCCAATGTACTGATTTATGAGCGTATTCGAGAAGAATTATACAAAGGAAAAGGTCAAAAAGAATCTGTTCAAGATGGTTTTTCAAATGCATTGTCATCAATCTTAGATGCAAACATTACAACCGGACTTACCGCCTTGATTTTATACACTTTTGGAACAGGTCCAATTAAAGGATTTGCAACGACCCTTTTGATTGGTATTTTAACCTCGTTGTTCACCGCTATTTTTATTTCTAGATTATTGATAGATTGGTATTTGAACCGAGGAGGAAAACTTGATTTTTCTACTGGAATGACAAAAGGATTATTCCGTTCCATTAACTTAGAATTTCTTAAAAAACGTAAAATAGCTTACATCATTTCAGGAACTATTATAATTGCTGGATTGGCGTCACTATTCACCACTGGACTTGATCAAGGGATTGATTTTGTTGGTGGGAGAACCTATACCGTTCGTTTTGCACAAGACATGAATACCGAGGAAGTAAAGTCCGCAGTAAACGATGTATTCAACAGTGCTGAAGTCAAAACTATTGGTAGTGCTAATCAATTGAAAATTTCCACAAAATATAAAGTCAATGAAAACTCTGCAGAAGTTGATGCTGAGGTACAAGAAAAACTATATGGTGCGTTAGTACCATTCTTGCCAGACGGCACAACATACAAACAGTTTATTGATGCAGAAAATAATATTGGAAAAATGTATTCTGGAAAAGTGAGTCCAACAATTGCCGATGACATTAAGCGTTCATCTGTTTGGGCTATTTTAGGATCACTTATTGTGGTTTTCCTGTATATCTTATTACGATTCAAAAAATGGCAATTTTCACTGGGTGCAGTAGCAGCTGTATTCCATGATGTTTTGATTGTATTGGGGATTTTCTCTATTGCTTGGAAGTTTTTACCTTTCAGTATGGAAATCGATCAAGCATTTATTGCAGCTATTCTTACGGTAATTGGATATTCCTTAAACGATACTGTGGTAGTTTTCGATAGAATTCGAGAATACATTAATGAGCATTCGAGCTGGGATTTCGGAAAAATTGTGAATAGCGCCTTGAACAGTACTTTGAGCAGAACTTTGAACACCTCATTGACAACGTTAGTTGTGCTTTTGGCCATGTTCGTTTTTGGTGCAGATTCACTAAGAGGATTGCTCTTTGCATTGATTGTAGGTGTTCTTGTAGGAACATATTCTTCGGTATTTATTGCAACTCCAATTATGCACGATACACTTAAACGTTTAGATAAATAATCTAAGTAAAGACTTTATAAATCAAAAAAAAGCCGCTCGATAGAGTGGCTTTTTTTTGTTAAAACATATTATTAATTATGAAGCTTTAGTTTTATGAAAAAACATAAAATAAAGCCCTATTAATATAAAAGGAATACTAAGGGCCTGCCCTGTATTTAATCCTAAAATCCAATCTTCTCGGCCGTCAACTTGTGCAATTTTAAATTGTTCAACAAAAACTCTAACCGCCATAAGCAAGAGCAAAAACAATCCAAAAAGGAAACCTTCTTGTTGTCTTTTATTGGTTTTCCAATACAAAAGAAATAAAATTAAAAACACAAAAATGTATCCAAAAGCTTCGTACAATTGGCCAGGGTGACGAGGAATGGAGTCCATATCTTTAAAAATGATAGCCCATGGCAAGCCCTCACACGCAGGTTTTCCAATCATTTCAGAATTAAAAAAATTACCAATTCTAATAAATATTGCGCCTAGTGCACAAGGAATTACAACACGGTCCAAAATCCACAAAACAGACTTTTTAAGTATTTTTTTATTGTAGATATACATGGAAATAATCATCCCAATGGCTGCGCCATGACTAGCCAAACCTCTAAAGCCTGTAAATTCAAAACCTCCGCTAAATTTGAAGGGTAAAAATACACTCAAAAAGTCCTCTCGAAATAATTCTGATTGATAAAAAATAACATGACCCAATCTTGCCCCAATCATAATTCCCAACACAGAATACATAAACAAACTATCCATTTTGCTTTCTGATTCTCCTTCATTTTTGTAGATTTTTTTCATGATTTGAAGTCCAAAAATGAAAGCAATCATCCACATTAGACTATAGTAATGAATTTTGAAATCCCCAAATAGTCTAATTCCGTCCGATGCAGGTTCCCATACAATTTGTAAAAAATTCATAATGTTGTTTATTTTGGTTGTAAATATAAAGAAATGAAAGGGATTGGAGTTGGTGTCTGACTTTTACTAATTTTTATTTTTTGGAACAGGATCATATCCAGATCCTCCCCATGGGTGACATCTAAAAATTCGTTTTATCCCAAGAAAAACACCTTTTAAAAAATGATGTTCTTGCAGCGACTCTATACAATATTGAGAGCATGTTGGTTGAAACCTACAGCGTGTTGGGAGTAGTGGGGAAATCCATTTTTGATATCCCTTAATTAATGTAATTAATAAATTTTTCAATAAAGTCATAAACTTATTCTACAGAAAAAGTTGTTCCATCTTTACCGTCTTTTAATTGAATTCCGATTTCGGCCAATTGATCCCGTATCTGGTCAGAAAGAGCAAAGTTTTTTTGTGATCGCGCTTCATTTCTCATCGAAATTAGAAGTTGAACAATATCTGTAAGTTTATCACTAGAAGATTTTGTTGAGGTTTTTTGTAATCCTAAGATATTAAAAACAAAGGTATCTAGTGTTTTTGTAAGTAATTTTAGACTCTCTGTATCAATGGTATTTGTTCCATCTTTTATTTGATTGATATATTTAACAGCACTAAAAATCTCAGCAATTAAAATCGGCGTATTAAAATCGTCATTCATGGCGTTGTAACAGCTTTGTTTCCAAGCTGAAACATCAAAATCTTTCGAAACTTTTGATGCGGATAATGATGAAAGTGTGTCAAGAGCATCCATTAATTTTTGAAATCCTTTTTCGGAAGCCAAAAGTGCATCGTTGCTGAAATCCAATATACTTCTATATTGAGCCTGCATCATAAAAAAACGAACAACAGATGGTGAGAATCCTTTGGAAAGTTTGTCAGTATTACCACTAATAATCTCTGCAGGTAAAATATTATTTCCTGTAGATTTTGCCATTTTTTGACCGTTTAATGTTAGCATATTGGCATGCATCCAATAGTTAACCGGATTGTGATTGTGCCATGCTTTTGCTTGAGCGATTTCACATTCGTGGTGAGGAAATTTTAAATCTAAACCACCTCCATGAATATCAAATTGTTCGCCTAAATATTTGGTACTCATAGCAGTACACTCTAAATGCCAACCTGGAAAACCAATACCCCATGGCGATGGCCATCGCATAATATGTTGTGGCTCAGCTTTTTTCCAAAGGGCAAAATCTTGTGGATTTTTCTTGTCAGACTGACCATCAAGCGCTCGTGTATTGTGTATGAGATCTTCTATTTTTCGGCCACTCAAAACACCATAATTATTAGATTCATTGTATTTGAGAACATCAAAATAAATTGAGCCATTGGCTTCATAAGCAAAACCGTTATCAATAATTTCTTTTATAATTTCGATTTGTTCTACAATATGTCCTGTAGCTGTAGGTTCTATACTTGGTGGAAGAAGATTGAAAGTATTTAAAATGTTGTGAAAATCTACAGTGTACATCTGAACTACTTCCATAGGTTCTAGTTGTTCTAATCTTGCCTTTTTTGCAATGCGATCTTCACCTTGGTCTTCATCATTTTCTAAGTGCCCTGCATCGGTAATGTTTCGAACATAACGGACCTTGTAGCCTAAATGTTTGAAATAACGAAAAATCATATCGAATGACATAAAAGTCCTTACATTTCCTAAATGAACGTTGCTATATACTGTTGGGCCACAAACATAGATTCCAATATGACCTTCGTTTATAGGTTTAAACACTTCTTTTTTTCCAGTAATGGAATTGTAAATTTCGATTTTATGTTCCTCAAATAATTTCATTTGATGGCTAATGTTTTTAGAATTTTGTGTTTAATTGAATGTAATCCAAAAACTCTCTTTTAGTTTCCTTATTTTTAAATTTTCCGCCAAACTCACTTGTTACTGTGCTACTCTCAATGTCTTTAATTCCTCTTGAATTAACGCAAAGGTGTTTGGCATCAATTACACATGCAACGTCTGGAGTGTTTAAAACATTTTGAAGTTCTTTTACAATTTGAATTGTAAGTCGTTCTTGAACTTGAGGTCTTTTTGCATAATAATCTACAATTCTATTCATTTTGGATAATCCAACAACAGTTCCGTTTGAGATGTAAGCCACATGCGCTCTTCCAACAATAGGCAGTAAATGATGCTCGCAAGTTGAATAAACTGTGATGTTTTTTTCGACAAGCATCTCGCCATAGTTATATTTATTTTGAAATGTAGAAGCTTTTGGTTTTTTCTCTGGGTCAAGTCCACCAAAAATTTCATTGACAAACATTTTTGCAACTCTGCTTGGAGTGCCACTTAGGCTGTCATCGGTAAGATCTAACCCTAGTGTTTCCATTATGTGTTTGACATCATCTTTAATGATTTCAATTTTTTCTTCATTATTTAATAGAAAAGCATCGTCACGAATTGGTGTATCGGAAGATGTTCCAATATGATGATCTCCTAGGTGGTCTGTTTCTGTAGAGTTTATATGTATTCCCATTAATTTGATTAAATAATTGTATTCTAAATTGTAATGACAAAGATAGTTATTTTCTCTCTTTGAAGTTGTAATTTATGATTATTAACAGATTTTTAGACATTGTTGAAAATATTTTTATTATTTTTATGAAGTGTAGAATACTAGTTTAATCTACGCAAATAAACCAATTTTACCACACAAGCAAGTTGTTAGTCCGTATAATATTTATTGCTTTTGTGAGCCAATTTAACTTTTATGAAAGCACTATTTTTCAATATTGTCTTCTGTGCATTCTTTTCATTTTCCTGTTTTGGGCAAAATATCAGTGCACAAAAACACACTTTAGGTGTTATTAAATTCAACACCAATACAAAAACTCCATTTTCCGATGATGAGCTCAATAAACTTCAAGAGGTTTATGGTGTAGCTCTTTCTAAAGAAATTTTAAATCGTCCAAACCGTGTTTTAGGCATTAAAGAAATTCTCAGAAACAGAGTTGTCATCTGTAGATTTTCTGAAGCTGGTCACAAAAAACCATATCCACTACTCTCGGAAGTTTCTCTGTTTAATGCCTTTGTTTCTAATCTTAAAAGAGATCAATTTTTTGACCCAACAACTTTCAATCCATTGAAATACAACTTTCCTTTTCATCGTAAAGGGTATCAATACTACAGAGTCGATAAAACCGACTACTTCATTTTGATTAAGCCACAACATTACAACAATTAGCCATGAAAAAAATTATACTAATTATATTTTTAATTACATTCTCTGGGCTTTATGTTTCAGCGCAGCAGCGTACTTGTGGCATGGAAGAACATATGGAAGAGATGATGAAAGACCCTATTTTTGCCAAACAATGGGCCGAGAATCAAAAAAAGTTTAATGCTGAATTGTTGCGGAGACAAAACATTCAGCAAAGATCTATCATGGATGAAATTGTAGTACCTGTTGCTGTTCATTTTCCAGAAGCACTAGAGACAGACCGCCCGTGCTTGGAAGCACTAGCACAAAATCAAATAGATATCCTTAATGGTGATTATACTGCCACAAACCCAGATGCTACTCTTTGGAATGTTGCAAGCGGTTTTTATCCTGGTGTTAATCACGGTGTTGCCAACATAAAATTTTGTATTGCAACTTCAAATCACCCTGATAATACAGACGATAATTTGGTAGAAGGTGGTCCAGCTGTTACAATTGGTTATGATTTTGGTGGAGGAAATGAAGCAGATCCTGCTTGGGGAGGTTATATGAATTTTTTAGTTAAGGATATTGGTGGCGGATTGCTAGGTTTCTCTCCTCTGGGTGGGAATATTGCAGCTGGTCAAGCAGTAACAATGAATTTAGGTGCTTTTGGTTCTGGAGCAGGATGTCCCGGCTCCGGTATTGTCCCTGGAGCACCTTACGATGGTGGTAGAACTACAACTCATGAATTAGGACATTTTTTCAATTTACAACATCCCTTTTCTGGATCATGTGCAACTGATGATGGTATTGCTGATACGCCAAACATAGCTGATCCAAATTATGGCTGCCCAAATCCTGGAACTATTGACGGGTGTGAAGATGGAGAGTTTGCGCTCACAATGAGTTATATGGACTATGGTAATGATGCGTGTCTTTACATGTTTTCAGAAGGTCAAACAGATTTTGTAGATGCTTATGTTGCAGCTCTTGAAGCCCAATTTAAACCAAATACTGTACCTGTTTGTGTAGAAACACCAATATATACAATAACAGATGGAACGATAGAAACTTGTAATGGTATTTTTTACGATTCTGGTGGTGCTGACAACAATTATACAGACAATGAAAACTACACTTTTACTATTTGTCCTGACACTGAAGGTCAAGTTATACAACTCGACTTTACCTCTTTTGAAATACAAGCAAATACTGATATTTTAAGTATTTACAACGCTGATAATGCGGACGATCCAACAACCTTAATAGGGGACTTTTCTGGTTATGATGTTGCTGACGGCCCTGGGACGATTATTGCAACAAGTACTAATCCAACAGGGTGTTTAACCATTGTATTCACAAGTAATAATGGTGCTAATTTCAGTGGTTGGCAAGCTAACATTTCTTGTCAAGATCCACCTGCAGAATGTCAAACTATTTTATCACAATTGGATACTGCATCTCCACAGCCAAATGAAGAAGGTTTCATTCTAGTGTGTCCTGGAGAAGAAATCACACTTACTGGAAGTGGGACTTTCTCTGAACCAGGAGGGGGAGATGGTGCCATCTATCAATGGGAAACAGGTGACGGTACCGTTATTGATGGTCAAACAGCAACGTTTTCTTTTGATGAACCAGGAGTTTATGTTGCTAACTTAAATGTTTGGGATACTAATACTAGTATTTTCCCAGAAGGATGTAAAAACACAAACCTTATTAATCAAATTATAAAAGTCAGTACAACTCCTGACTTTACAGGGACTAGACCAGCAGTAGATCCCCTTTGTTTTGGAGATACTACAACCATTACACCAGTTGTAACCCCAACGCCTTATTTAAATGACTGTACACCACCTGAAAGTGAAGTTACATTCTTACCTGATGGCAGTGGTGTGTCTTATGAAACTTCAATAATTGTTGATTGTTTCGATTCAGACCAAACACTTGATGATATCAGTCAATTGATAGAAATCTGTTTAGTACTTGAACATTCTTACTTAGGGGATTTAGACATTGAAATAATTTCACCATCTGGTCAAACAGTTGTTTTACAAAATCAAGGCGGTGGTTCTGCTAACCTTGGTATTCCATGGGCTACATCTACAGTAGATGGAGAATCTACTAATACAACGCCTGGGGAAGGTTCTTTGTATTGCTTTGTTCCAGATGATTCTTATCCTACTTTGGTAGATGGGATAGAATTAGGTGGTAGTTTTCCGTCTGGAGATGGTCCGGGTGAATATACAGATTCTTTCGTACCTGCAGGAACTTATTCTTCTGATGAGTCGCTTGACGGACTAATAGGATCGTTTTTAAATGGAAGTTGGACCATTAGAATAACAGATAATATCGGTGCAGATAATGGTTATATTTTTTCTTGGAGCTTAAGTTTTGATCCTACCATACAACCTCCAAACCTTTCGTTTACACCCGAAATTGTATCAGGATCTTGGGAAGATCACCCTACAATCATAGAAACTAACGGCGATACGATTACAATCGCACCTGACACTGACGGGCAATTTTGTTACACTTACACAGTAGTTGACGATTTTAATTGCGAATATTCTCATGAAGTTTGTGTGGATGTACTTCCTGAAATTATTTATGATACACCAACAGATCTTTTCATTTGTGATCAACCAGCACCACCATTTATTTTTGATTTATCTCAAAATGAACAGACAATGCTTTCGCCTACTCCAAATCCTGATGATTATGTGGTTACATTTCATAATTCACCGGAAGATGCAGAAAATGATGTCAATGCTATTGATGATATCGTTAATTATGATGGAGTTGACCAAGAGGAGATTTTTGTTCGATTCGAATATTTAGATTCAAATTGTTTTGAAATAGAAGCATTCCTTCTCAAACTTATTGATTTACCTCAAATAAATCCAGTTGATGATTTAGATTTATGCGATGATTTATCCAATGATGGTATTGCAGAATTTGATTTAGAACAACAAACATTAAATATTTTAGGAGGCCAATCAGCAACAGATTATGAGGTTACATACTATACCACTTTTGAAACTGCTGAAGCTGGAACAGATAATTTATTAAGTCCATACTTGAGTACTTCAAACGATCAAGAAATTTATGTCCGAGTAGAAAGCGCCGGAGGAGGTGGCTGTTTTATAGTCTCCCCCGATCCTTTGTTCAATTTAATCGTCAATAACAAAGCGACAGCCACAGCGCCATCAGATCTATCGGATTGTGACACGAGTACTACTGGGGCAGTCACCTCAACATTTGATTTAGAAGAGCAAACAGGACCGATTTTAGGCATACAGGATCCTTCAACCTTTACAGTAACTTATCATTCCACACCGGAGGAGGCAAATTCTGGCGCCAACCCTTTAAGCAGTCCACTGACGACAACGACTCGAACAATTTATGTTCGAGTAGAAGAAGACGGATTGCCAGATTGCTATGAAACAACACAGTTCGAAATCACTGTCAATCCAAATCCAGAGGTACTGAATCAAACCACAACAATATGTAGCACTTCAACAGTTGACCTTACGTTAGGTGATGACACTGATGGCCCATCGGTGGTGAGTTATGA
>ENA-UZWU01001625-UZWU01001625.1-metagenome-genome-assembly--contig:-Day-4--1m-contig-1625_pt1 | contig 50145 bp, 48 predicted proteins | sample MGYA00260345_ERZ794905 | MGnify/ENA metagenome assembly ERZ794905
GAGGCCATGGATTATCACTCCTGAAACGGGGAAATTGGGAAGCGAGTATTGTCCCCTAGACCGCCCTGTCAGTAAACCGATATTCATTATTTGCACCCTATTTAAAGTACATTGTGAAAACTTGCCAGCGAAGCACCTACCCTATATAAAAATATTTTGATATAAGCAATTTGCTGTGTTACAGTCCGCGCCATGACTGACTTGAGCTCTATTCCAGCGGTTGCAGAGCAACCCTCAAATCCAGATATCAGTGCTATTACTGCGCTGTGCAAAGCGGCTGGCGACCCCCTGCGCATGCAAATCCTCAAGGTGTTGCAGCAAAATGCTTACGGTGTACTGGAACTCTGTCAGATTTTTGATATTCGCCAATCGGCCATGAGCCACCACTTAAAGATACTAGCCAATGCTGGGCTGGTGGCGACACGCCGTGAAGGTACTACAATCTTTTATCGTCGCAATCCACGCAATAAAAATGTGGACTTACAGGCACTGCAGCAGAAGCTATTTAGCACTGTCGATGATTCGAGCCTAGACGCTGCGCTAGAAGAGCATTTAAAACAAATTAATAATGAGCGAGCCTCTGCGTCGGTGGAATTTTTTAACCGCAATGTAGCCCGCTTTGAAGAAAACCAAGATCTGATTGCCAGCTGGGCCGACTATGGCGACAGCGTAGAGAACTTTCTCGATAGCAGCGTAGCTGCAAGCGGCACAGCCATTGAGGTAGGTCCAGGGTACGGGCAATTTTTGGGCAAGCTATCGAGTCGCTTCGATCAGGTAATTGCGTTGGATAACGCCCGCGAGATGCTAGATCAATGTAAGTCACGAGCAACACAGCAAGGTTTGAATAATATTCAGTTTATTCTCGGTGACACCTGCATCGCGCAGACCCAGGGCCTAAAGGCTGACTGTCTGTCTCTGAATATGGTTTTGCACCACAACCCAACGCCAGCAGATATTATTGCCGATTGCGCCAGCCTGCTAAATAAGGATGGCGTGTTATTGGTGACGGACCTCTGCGCCCATGATCAAGAATGGGTCAGAGATACCTGTGGTGATCTCTGGCTGGGTTTTGAGCCTGAGGAATTAACCCGCTGGGCAAAGAGGGCTGGTTTAGCAGAGGGCAATAGCCTATATCTTACCCAGCGCAATGGTTTTCGCATTCAATTGCGGCAGTTTAGTGCCGGAAGTACTGCTTTATAGAGGTGCCTTATGGGCTCCATTAAAAGGAAACATTATGTCTACCTATAATCTATTTACCTCCGAGTCGGTGTCTGAGGGGCACCCGGACAAGCTCGCCGATCAAATTTCTGATGCGGTACTCGATGCTATCTTGACTGACGATCCGCACTCACGCGTTGCCGTCGAGACCATGGTTAAAACCGGTATGGCTATTATTGCCGGTGAGGTGCGCACCAAAACCTATGTCGATCTTGAGCAAATTGTTCGCAATGTGATTACGAGCATTGGCTACGACCACTCGGATATGGGTTTTGACGGTAACTCCTGTGCAGTACTAAATGCCATTGGCAAGCAGTCTAGCGATATTGCTCAGGGGGTGGATGAGAGCGAGAACAAAGATATTGGTGCCGGTGACCAGGGTTTAATGTTTGGTTATGCCAGCAATGAAACCGACGTGCTTATGCCCGCACCTATTTACTATGCCCACCGCTTAGTAGAGCGCCAGTCACAGCTACGTAAAAATGGCACGCTGCCCTGGTTGCGCCCAGATGCCAAAAGCCAAATTACCCTGCGCTACGACCAGGGTAAACCTGTGGCTATTGATGCCATTGTGCTATCGACTCAGCATGCCCCGAGCATTTCTCAAGCAGATTTGCGGGAAGCTGTGCGCGCAGAAATTATTGCGCCAGTACTGCCAGAGGCCTGGTTACATGCGGGCACTCAGTATCATATTAACCCTACCGGCAAGTTCGAAATTGGCGGACCAATGGGTGACTGCGGCCTAACCGGTCGCAAGATTATCGTTGATACCTATGGCGGCATGGCCCATCACGGCGGCGGCGCTTTCTCGGGCAAGGACCCCACCAAGGTGGATCGTTCTGCTGCCTATGCTGGCCGCTATGTGGCAAAAAATATTGTTGCCGCGGGCCTCGCCGACCGCTGTGAGATTCAAGTCTCTTATGCAATTGGAGTATCCGAACCTACCTCTATTAGTGTCGATACCTTTGGTACCGGCAAACTGACCGATGATGAAATTGTTGCCCTAGTTCGAGATAACTTTGATCTGCGACCTCGCGGCCTTATTGAAATGCTTGACCTGCGCCGACCCATCTATCAGCAAACTGCAGCCTATGGACATTTTGGTCGCGAAGAAGAAGATTTCACCTGGGAAAAAACAGACAGAGTAGAAGCGCTCAAAAAAGCGCTTTAACTATTATATATAAAGGTAAAACAAAATGACCGATTATAAAGTTGCCGATATCAGCTTGGCTGATTGGGGCAAAAAAGAAATTTCTATTGCTGAATCAGAAATGCCGGCACTGATGACATTGCGTGAAAAATATCGCGCAGAGCAGCCATTGGCTGACGCCCGCATTCTTGGCTGTATTCATATGACGATTCAAACTGCCGTGCTAATTGAAACCTTGGAAGCGCTGGGTGCCGAAGTACGCTGGACCTCATGTAATATTTTTTCAACTCAAGATCATGCCGCTGCCGCTATCGCTGCAAATGGTACCCCAGTTTTTGCCTGGAAAGGCGAAACCGAAGAAGAGTACGAATGGTGTCTAGAGCAGCAGGTGCTTAAAGATGGCGTGCCCTGGAATGCCAATATGGTGCTTGATGATGGTGGTGATTTAACCGCACTGCTTCATGAAAAATATCCGCAGGTGCTGGACGCCGTTCACGGTATTACTGAAGAAACGACCACTGGCGTTCATCGTCTTTATGAAATGCTAGAGACTGGCGAACTGAAAGTCCCTGCAATCAATGTGAATGATTCGGTAACAAAGTCCAAGTGTGACAATAAATATGGCTGTCGCCACAGTCTCAATGATGCTATTAAGCGCGCGACCGACCATTTGCTATCAGGTAAAAAAGCGGTGGTGGTTGGCTATGGCGATGTGGGTAAAGGGTCTGCTCAATCGCTGCGCCAAGAAGGCATGATTGTTAAGGTTACGGAGTGCGATCCAATCTGCGCCATGCAGGCCTGCCTGGATGGTTTTGAGGTCGTCTCTACCTATATTGAAGGTGATGCAGCTAAGGGAGTAAATGCTGACTTATTGGCCAACACCGATATGCTGGTGACTAGCACAGGTAACTACAATGTGTGTGGTGCCGATATTTTGGCTGCTCTTAAGAGTGGGGCAGTGGTATGCAATATCGGCCACTTTGATAATGAAATCGACACCGCCTATATGCGCAATAATTGGGAGTGGGAGGAAATTAAGCCGCAGGTACATAAGGTCTATCGCAATCGTGCCAGCAATGATCATCTACTCCTGCTGGCCGAAGGCCGTCTGGTTAATTTAGGCAATGCTACTGGCCACCCAAGTCGTATTATGGATGGCTCGTTTGCCAATCAGGTTCTGGCACAAATAGAGCTTTATACACAGAAGTACGCCGCACAAGACTCAGAAGCCAAGGCTAACTTGCTGCGGGTAGAGGTATTACCCAAGCATCTCGATGAGGAAGTGGCTCGTTATATGGTTGGCGGCTTTGGTGGTGTTATTACCAAACTCTCTCAGGCCCAGGCTGATTATATTAGTGTCTCGGTTGAGGGTCCGTTTAAAGGCGATAGCTACAAGTATTAATGCTGTCGTTTTGAATCTGGTGAAGGGTATCTTTAAGTAGGGATCTTAGCCAAACACTAGAAAAACCGAATTTATAATTAACAGGAAGTAAGTTTCATGACGAACGAACTCCATCTTAGCTTTGAGTTCTTTGCTGCAAAAACCGAAGAAGGCAAGCAAAGGCTTAAAACCACCTGTGAAAAGCTGAATAAGTACAGTCCAGAATTTTATTCGGTAACCTATGGTGCGGGTGGCTCCACCAGGGATACCACTAAAGACCTGGTGCTGGATATCCAACGAGATGGTTACCAAGCAGCTCCGCACCTTTCAGTGGGTGGCGACAGTCACGACGATGTTCTCGCTCTAGTTCAATCTTATGCAGACGCAGGCATCAATAAGCTTGTAGCGTTGCGCGGCGATCTACCCTCTGGCATTGGTGGCACCAAACAGCTAGTCCATGCCAATGAGTTGGTAGCTCTTATCCGCGAAAAGAGCGGCGATTATTTTGAAATTAATGTGGGTGCCTATCCGGAAATTCACCCAGAGGCAGAAAGCTATAGTAAGGATATTTACTGGCTCGGCGAAAAATTTAAAGCAGGTGCCAATCGCGCTATTACCCAATACTTTTATAATCCTGATGCCTATTTTCGATTTATAGACGAGTGCACTAAAGCTGGCATCGATAAACCTATAGTGCCGGGAATAATGCCTTTGACTAACTACCATAATCTTGTGCGTTTCTCTGATAACTGTGGCGCTGAGATTCCTCGCTGGTTACGCTGGCAACTTAAAGAGCGTAGTGACAACCCACAGGATCTGGTGAAGTATGGCCTTGATATAGTGACCAACCTATGTGAAAAACTAGTTGCTGGCGGCGCACCGGGCCTTCATTTTTATACGATGAATCAATGGCAAAATTCAGATACTCTATGCCGCAATCTGGGCCTAACAACGAAATAATGCTATGCGTATACCGCGGATCTTTACTGCACAACCATTAATTGCCGGCAGTAGCATACAACTTGAAGAAGGTGCTGCCAGGCACCTATCCTCTGCATTACGTATGTCGGTAGGTCAAAGTATTATTTTGTTTGATGGCCGTGGTGGTGAATATTCGGCCGCGCTAACTGAGGTTAAAAAAGGCAAGGTGTGGGTTGCTGTCAATGAATTTTCTGACAAAGACCTTGAGTCTCCCTTAAAAATTCAGCTGGCTATTGGCATATCTCGCGGCGAGCGTATGGACTGGATTGTACAGAAGGCCACCGAATTAGGTGCTACTGAGATCACGCCATTATTTACCGAACGCTGTGAAGTAAAACTAAGCGGTGAGCGCCTAGAAAAGAAAACTCGCCACTGGCAGCAGATCGCCATCAGCGCCTGTGAACAGTGCCAACGCAATATTGTCCCTGTTATAAATTCTGCAGCCACGATCGACCAATATCTAGCCGGCCCTGTTATCGGTCTAAAATTAGTGCTTCATCATCGCACTGAAAATCGCCTGACTGACATGACTAATAGCAATAATAATATTGCTTTGTTGGTTGGCCCCGAAGGCGGGTTAAGTGATCGTGAAATTGAGTGTGCGATTAAACATGATTTTGCGGCATTAGCCCTAGGTCCCCGTGTACTGCGAACTGAGACCGCCCCACTTGCCGCCATTAGTATTATCCAAAGTCTATGGGGTGATATGGGTTAAGAATGATAAAGAGCGGCTTTTTATTTATTCTATTTCTTATCAGTGTAACAACTCAAAGTGCGATTTTTGGCGATGGCAATCCAGACAATGGTATTGAAGATCAACGCCAGAGTGCACCAAAAGAATTACTGAAATCCGTTGGTACTGTTTTCTGTGATGGCGGCCTGCGTGGCACAGCTACGCATATAAAAACAACAGCTAATAAGGCGCAGTCGATTATTTTAACGGCGGCTCATGTACTGTTTAATAAGAAAAATGGCGAGGCCTTTAAGCGTTGTAGTTACCGACCAGAGAATCAACGCTTGAGCGGAATTGATTTCGCTGCTATTTCGAAACACCAGTATCAACCTTTATCAAAAAACAAAATTCGCCAGTCAGAAACTGATATTGTTTTTGTCGCGCTGCAAAAAAGAACCTATCAAAAAAATCTTAAATTAACTCTGCACAACAATACCGTTGGAAATGATTTGCAGTTACTGGGCTACAATGCTGACAGTCAGGAAATTAGTCTAAGTAGTCACTGTATGGATTTCAGTTCTGAGGTTTTTATCAGTGAGCAGCTTCTACTGCATAACTGCGATGCTCTTAGCGGTGCCTCGGGCGGACCCATAATAATGGCCACTGAACAAGGAAATAATATGGGCATAATTGCTGTGCATGGTGGCACTCTTTTTAACGCCGACAGTGCTGTAGACGGCGCTAAGGTAAATCCAGGAAAGTGGATTAACCAAGCCCGTAAAGTCGATAAAGCGCTGCTTAATCAGCTGGAGCAGTTTCTCGCATATCTTGCCAAGGATTTCCCTTCTCAAAAATAATCTGCTGAGCAAAGCCTGGAACACTGACGCCCTCGGCAGAAATACTCAAACCGCCCTCATCAATCAATGGTTCGCCAAACCGATAAATCACATCAAGCTGTCCTGCGTCTGCTCGCTCCGCATAGGCTGCTGAATTGATACGAGTTTCCTCACGTCTTGTCAGATAATCATCAAAACGATCGGCATAACGCAGCGCCAACATCGACTCGACCTTATTGGGGGACAGCACTACCGCTGTCGCGTTGTTGCCACCAAAGCCCTTGGAGTTAATAAAGGCCACGTCCATTTTCTGCTCACTGACATCCATATCTGTAAGGGCAAACCGTGCTCGCTCCTGATAAACATCTGAGGCAATTTCGGAAACAGTTTTGATACCGGGAATCATGTTGTATTTAAAAGTACCCAGCGCAGAGACTAACTGATCACCACTGGCCACCGACAGTGAGTGACCGACATACGATTTAGCTGCAGTGACAGGCCAGTCATAGATATCGAAGGCAGTTGCCACACGGTCAATTAACTCAGACTCAGTGGTACGGTTGGCCGGGGTACTCGACCCATGGGCATGTACAAAGCTATGGTTCTGTACACAGTCTTTGCCGACCACTTCGATTGCCGCAGAAACGGCTTTGGAAAATGAAATATAATTACCGATTCCAGGCGCAGAAATAGATTTTTTAACGCCATCGGCATTAATAAATATTTCCGGTACCGCGCCATGGATATCCGCACCCAACTCAATCGCCAGTGCGTCATCCATAAGCACCACATACTGGGTTGCTTCGGCTAATGTAAAACCACAGTTTTGGCCAAAGGGTCGGCTGGCCCGACGCCAATCTGGCTTATCTGTTCCATCGAGTTTGCACAGGTTTTCATCACTGCCCAGCGCACTCATATTGGAGAAGCCTTCAGACACCTCAGCAATAACTGTCGATTCGGCATTTCCCACGACGGCAACGCGGCGGCGGCCACTGCGGATGTCACGGACCGCGGCTTGCAGTACATAGAGAAAGGTTGCACAGGCGCCGGTAACGGCTTCGGTATGGCCGACGCTACCCAGTACATAGGCATTAATAAAATCAGCGGGCATGGAGTTAAGCGCCATAGGCACCTGCTTGGCGGTGGTACGGTTACCTTTTAAGCGGGCCTGAAATAATCCGGCAAAGCCCTCTTCAGTCATTTGACCCAGAGCACTGGAAGAGTAGACGCCGACCTGGTCTGGCCGCACATGATCGGACACCTTGTCCCAGGGAATACCTAAAGAGTGCACCGCATCGCTGCTGCCCAAAAGGGCCATTTGCAGACCGCGAGGATGAAAGCGAGCGCTGTAGTGGTCGGCAGGATTAAAGCCAGTGGGTAACTCACCGGCGGCTTTAGCGATCAATTCATGATGGGTTTTAACAAGGTATTCACCCGCTTGGGATGCTGTCACCTCCACAGTGCCATCTTCAAGGTCGCGAATCTGCCAGTCTTCGGGCAGATTTGTCGGCAGGTCACGCTTAGTCATGCTAAATACCAGCCCCTCAGCACCGATATTTATTTTTTTGTGCCCAGCTACTGCGCTAGGGTCAAACAGTCCAAGCTTACGAATTAATGTGCCATCGAGCACCTGCGCTCTAAAGTTGGCATCAACTTGCTCAACACTTAGCACCGTGCCATCGTGATCTGTGTAGCCCTGCGCCTGCTTTCGCACAAGGCCCATCAAACAGGCTAAGCCCACAACCGTTTCTTGCTGCTCCGCCGCAGGCAGTGATTCAAACACCATACGGCGAAATGCCTGATGTGAAGAGCTGCGTCCTGCAGCGTTATATCCACCAAAACCAACAATGAGGGGCAGGGAGTGACTCATATTATTTCCTTAAAAGGTGATGACCGACTATGTTAGCAATAGTGTAGAGAGTAAATCTTTATTATTATTTAAGTATTCAGCCATGTATCTTAGGTTTCTGGCCGTAGTATGCTATATTTTGGCCATTATGGCTTTTAACCTTACGCTTTTACTCTGTGACAATATGCTGGTATCCAGCACCACCCTTGCTGCCGAAATCTTTAATTTTGCGCAGGCCATGGGTCGTGCCAGCAACCATGGGGTGCAAGACGTTGTGATTCGCCGTGTTACCCCCGACGGCAAATCTGTGCAGACCTCGGCAGGCTTTGAGCTGCAGGCGACCCATTCCTTGGCCGACAGCTTTGACAGCGACCTAATTCATATACCCGCGCTGTGGCGCAATCCGCGCCCAGCAGTCAGAAAGCATGAGGCCTATATTCCCTGGCTGCGCGAGCAACATCAACGCAACTGCAACTTTACCGCGGTGGGGACCGGGGTTTGCTTTCTTGCTGAAGCTGGGCTTTTGGACAATAAACCAGCGACCACTCACTGGCATTATTTTGATCAGCTACAGAAACACTATCCAGCAGTGCAGCTAGAGCGTCAGCACTTTACCACCCAAGCTGGCAACATTTACTGTGCGGCCAGCGTGAACGCCATGGCGGAGCTGCTTATGTATCAGGTGGAAAGGATTTTCGGGCGAATCATTGCCCGCCAAGCCCAGCGTAATTTCTTTCATGAGATTCGCAATATTGCCGATCCAGTGGGCATGCATGATAAGCCGCTGGGCAAACATAGTGATGAGGCCATTGCACAGGCCCAGATATGGTTACAGGACAATCTAAGCAGAGCCCTATCGATTCCAGACCTGGCCAGCCAGTTTGGCATGACCACCAGAACCTTTAATCGACGCTTTAAAACCGCTGTTGGGAGCACACCGGGCGACTATTTAACCGAAGTACGTATGACCTTCGCCTGTGACCTACTTAAAAATACCAACCTGTCGATTCTAGAGTTAGCGAACTACAGCGGCTACAAAGAGGCCAGCTGGTTTTCATCCAGATTTAAGCAGTGGTCGGGCAATAGTCCAAAAGCCTATCGTAATACGGTCAGGGCAAAACTGTTTAGCTAAGGCATATTCGTATTCATAGATCTTTCGCTTCGCTCAAGATGGCAATTAGAGGAAAGAGCACCAAAGAGCCCCTTAGGCAGATCAAGGGACTGTGGCTGTTTGCCCTAAAAGAGATTGCAGAGTAGTAATAAGGACCGCTCATGCAGCCCACAATAGTTTAGATAACGCGTACTCGAACCACACCTTCAACACCGGCAATCGCCGCTTCAATGCTCTGATCCAGATCACCTTCAATATCAATAATATTGTAAGCAATATCACCGCGGCTTTTATTCACCATATCCACAACATTAAGCTCAGCATCAGCCAAAACTGCCAACACGCTACCCAATACTTTAGGCACATTGTTGTTAGTGAAGGTAATACGACGGCCACCATTGCGCGACATTTTCGTGGGCGGATAGTTAACCGAATTATGGATATTACCGTTTTCAAGGTAATCCATGAGCTGGTCCGCAGCCATCACCGCACAGTTCTCTTCCGCCTCCTCAGTGCTGGCACCGATATGTGGCATCAGTAGAACATCTTTGCGGCCGAGTAACGCTGGCGCAGGGAAATCACTGATATATCCCGCAATAGTGCCTGCATCAAGCGCTGCAACCATATCCTCAGTGCTAACAATTTCTTCACGGGCAAAATTGAGAATTTTAGCCGTGGGTTTCATCAGACCCAATGTATCTTTATTGATCAGATGTTTAGTCGCTGGAATAGCAGGCACGTGCAGCGTAATAAAGTCAGCGCGCGCTAGCAGCGCTTCAATACTGTCCATACGTTCTACACGACTGGAGAGCTGCCATGCGGCTTCAACAGAAATTGCCGGGTCATAGCCAATAACATTCATGCCGAGGTCAAGTGCCAGGTTGGCAATAATAGAACCAATCGCCCCCAGACCGACGACGCCCAATGTTTTGCCTGTAATCTCAGAACCGGCAAAACGCTTCTTTTCTTTTTCCAGCAACTTGCCCATTTCGCCAGAGTCATCCATATGACCCAACTCTTGAACGTAGTTCATACCACCAAAGATGTCCCGAGAACCTAGCAACAGGCCAGCAACGATCAGTTCTTTTACTGCATTAGCATTGGCACCTGGCGTGTTAAACACCACGATGCCCTTCTCAGTGTAATCTTCAGTGGGAATATTATTAGTACCGGCACCTGCTCTGGCGACAGCAATCACTGATTCCGGCAGCACTTCTGTATGTAGTTTTTGGCTGCGCAGTAACACGCCTTCGGCTGCTTCCATTTCACTGGAGACAGTGTATTTGTCAGCAGCAAAGCGGCTTAGACCTTTTGAAGAAATAGCGTTGTAGGTACGAATGTGATACATATTTTTCTCAATATTCTCGGTAAGAGTCGGCTTTAATTATTGACTAACTTCTGCGTGAGCCCAGTCGAGCCATGGCAGTAATGCTTCAATATCAGATTGTTCAACGGTGGCACCACACCAGATGCGCAGGCCAGCTGGTGCATCACGGTAGGCGCCAATATCGTACGCAACGCCCTCAGCATCCAATAACTTAACAATTTGTTTTACCTGATCCGGCTCCAGATCAAGTGTTAGGCAGACACTGGTATTAGAGATTTGATCTGCGTCCTGCGCCAGAAAGTGCGCCCAGGGTCGTGCTTCTACAAATCCTTTTAAGACCTCAAGGTTGGCTTCCGACTTGGCTATAGCTGCAGTCAGTCCGCCGATTGAGCGAACCCAGTCCAGCGCATCTAAATAGTCTGCAACACATAGCATAGAGGGTGTATTAATAGTCTCACCGCGGAAGATGCCTTCGATTAACTTGCCGCCTTTGGTCATGCGGAAAATCTTTGGCATTGGCCATGCAGGGGTATAGCTCTCTAAACGCTCTACCGCGCGCGGGCTTAGGATCAACATGCCATGACCACCTTCGCCGCCCAAAACTTTTTGCCAGCTGTAAGTGACAACGTCGAGCTTTTCCCAAGGCATTTCCATGGCAAAAACGGCGGATGTCGCATCGCAAATTGTCAGGCCAGTACGCTCATCACTAATCCAGTCGGCGTTGGGGACTTTTACACCAGCCGTGGTGCCATTCCAAGTAAAGATACAGTCGTGATCAGGGTTGGCCTGCGTCATATCGGGTAAAAGGCCATAGTCAGCAGTGTAACTATTGAGCTCTTCGAGCTTTAATTGTTTAGTCGCATCTGTAAGCCAGCCACTGCCAAACGATTCCCAAGCGAATATATCTACGGGTCGCTGGCCCAAAACTGACCACATAATCATTTCAACGGCGCCAGTGTCAGAAGCTGGTACTACACCCACTCGATAACCTTCGGGTAAACCCAGAATTTCTGCGGTATCAGTGCAGGCTTTACCCAATGCAGCCTTTCCTACGGAGGACCGATGTGAGCGACCCAGTGTGGCGATATCCAAATTGGTAACATCGTAGCCGGGGCGCTTAGAGCAGGGGCCAGAGGAGAAGTTAGGGTTGGCGGGTTTAATCATTGGTCTTTGATTGACTGTCATGATGCACAAATTTCCATAGCGCGATAAAAAAGGGGACACATAGTAACTATAGGTCGCTTATAGATAAAGATTTATTCCTCTATGTACGTCATTGGCGACAACTATGAGAAAAAGAAAACAAAAAAATACGCTGTATAGACAGCGTATTTTGATAAGGAGTTAAAAGGGCTAATTAGCGTTAGCGCTGCGCTCTTTTTCAATCAGGAAGTCTGCAACATTCAGCATACCCTCAAAACCACCCGCATTGCGGCTGCTAACGCGGTATTTGCCGTTAACGATAACCTCTGGCGTGCCCTGAACCCGGTAACCGCGAACACGCGCTTTGGCCTGATTGACCATGCTAGTCATGCCAAAAGAGTTGTAGGCTTTGGAAAACTGGAGACCATCAACGCCAGCGGCAGCAAAAATGGCGGCAAGATCTGCTTCTGTGCGAACTTTCTGTCTCTTAACATGTACTGCCTCAAAGATAGCCATATGGGTCTTGTCCAAAACATTTAGCAGCGCTGCACTGTAGTAGGCGCGTGCAAATGGTTCTAAGGCGGGCTGCCAAACTGCTGGGGTCTGCTGGAAATCAACATCTGCCGCCAGCTTTTGCGCCCAGGGGTGCAATACCGACTCAAAGTTATAGCAGTGGCCACAGGTGTAAGAAAAAACCTCATTGACTTCGATCTTAGTAGCATCTGCTGTTCTTATGGGCTGCGGAAGCACCTCATAATGAACACCCGCCTGATATTTGTCTGTCTGCGCCTGGCACATAGCCATAGGCAGTATCAGTACTAAAAAAGCTATGCGTTTTATCCAATAAGTCATCTCTGTCTCCTGCTGGCCTGATGCAATCTTATCTCTAGTTTAGACCAGAGATATAGTTAGCTACCGCTTTGATTTCCTTGTCGCTTAGATTTGCTGCTACGCCTTGCATAATAATGGCGTTGCCACCGCTCGCGCGTTCGCCACGACGGTAAGCCAAAAGCTGCTTCTCTATGTAGGCTGCATGCTGCCCACCCAGACCTGGGTAACCAGCTGGGCCATTGCCATTGCCCGATGGCGAGTGACAACCTGTACAAGCGGCAACGCCAGTTTTCAAATTACCACCGCGATAAACATTTTCACCGTAGCCCAGTGCCTCTTCAGGGTTACTAATGCCAACCAGCGTTATATCTTGTGCACCTGAGGTTTGGCGAGTCTTACTATCATAGTAAGCGGCCATATCCTGGAGGTCTTGATCTGACGAGCCATTTAAAATGCCAGTCATTTCAACAATAACGCGCTCGCCTGATTTAACCATACGCAACTGTTGCGTCATGTATTTCTCACCTATACCGGCTAACTTAGGAAATGATGCGACCATACTGTTACCGTCGCTGCCGTGACAGCCTGCACACATAGCAACCTTAGATTCGCCCGCTGCTGCATCGCCTGCTGCCAGTGCCTGGTTCGCTGTGAATGTGACCAGCAAACAAATAATACTTAAAAAGCTTTTTTTCATGGTTATTCAACTCTCGCAATCCGCTAGAATAGCTGCCTGTTTATACGTGCAACCATTGGACCTTAGCTCTATCGGCTAAAGCGGTCGCATTATATACCAATACAACTCAGTTTTAAGCCCGTTAGGGACGTCTTTTTTATGGAATCTGTGCCAATTAATTTTCAAGTCGCTGAATTTACCACCAGTGCCCCCTCCTTAAAGCAATGTCCTGAGGATAGCGGCTGTGAAGTAGCCTTTGCCGGACGTTCAAATGCCGGGAAATCGAGTGCGATTAATACGCTGACTCGCCAGCGCGGCTTGGCGCGCATCAGTAAAACCCCTGGGCGCACGCAGTTAATTAACTTTTTCGCTGTGGCTGAGGGCCGCCGCATTGTCGATCTGCCCGGCTATGGTTACGCCAAAGTACCTAAAGCAATGAAAGCTGAGTGGGATAAGCACCTTGCCGAGTACCTGCAGCAGCGCAATAGCTTGGGTGGACTGATTCTTTTGATGGATATTCGCCATCCCCTGCAAGATTACGACCAGCAAATGCTTAACTGGGCGGCTCAGGCTGGACTGCCGGTACATGTGTTACTGACTAAATCTGACAAACTTAAGCGCGGGCCGGCACAGAATATGCTGTTGAAGGTAGAGCAGCGACTTAGAGATATGGACCCTGGGCGCACATTATTGAGTGTACAGACCTTTTCTTCATTGAAAAAAGACGGTTTGCCCCAGCTCGAAGCACAATTAAGCCATTGGCTAAACGCTGACTTTAGAGAGCCTGAGGCTTCTGAGGCGTTATAACAGCTGAAGCTTGCCATCTCAGGGGTAACTTGCGCGAATACTTGCCCGGATTTAAGCAGATCCATTAAAAAAGCCCTGATCCAGCTATTGGACCAGGGCTCAACTTACTACTTGGGGAGTCTTACTTTCCATACTCTAGTTTGGGGGGAGAATATGATGCAATCATCAATTGCCTTTATTTAGACACAGCTTTGTATATAAGTTCCAATCTGTTTGAAAATAATTTAAATATTTTTTATTTAGGCCAATTAATGAGCCTCATCCCAGTTATCTCCTACTCCTACGTCAACCACTAAGGGTACGCGGAGCTGGGCTGCAGACTCCATTAGTTCGGTGAGTCCCTGTTTTACATCCTCCAATTCAGGCTCTGGGACCTCCAGCACAAGTTCATCATGTACCTGCATAATCATGCGGCTTTTAAGGTCGCTATTTTCTAACCAGCTATCCACATTAATCATTGCCATCTTAATAATATCGGCGGCGGTGCCCTGCATCGGCGCATTAATCGCAGTGCGCTCGGCGGCCTGGCGCAACATACCATTTCTGGCGTTAATCTCTGGCAAATATAGGCGGCGCCCATAGGCGGTTTCTACATAGCCCCTCTCTGCGGCGCTGTGGCGAATATTGTTCATGTAATTCTGCACCCCCGGATAGCGGGCAAAGTAGAGCTCGATATATTCTGCAGCCTGTTTGCGACCAATATTTAATTGACGCGCCAAACCAAAGGCTGACATGCCATAAATTAAGCCAAAATTAATCGCCTTGGCGCTGCGGCGTTGATCAATGGTGACTGCGTCGGTCTCAACATCGAACACTTCGGCCGCGGTGGCGCGATGAATATCCTGACCAGCGGCAAAGGCACTTAACAGACTCGGGTCTTCGGATAGGTGCGCCATAATTCGCAGCTCAATCTGGGAATAATCCGCAGCGACCAGCTTGCTGCCCGGTGAGGCCACAAAGGCTTGGCGCACGCGACGACCCTCGGCAGTGCGTATGGGAATATTTTGCAAATTCGGATCTGAGGAGGACAGCCTGCCTGTAGCGGTTCCCGCCTGGTGATATGAGGTATGGATACGCTTGGTGGTTGGATTGATCATGGTTGGCAGCTTGTCAGTATAGGTCGATTTTAGCTTTGCCAGCCCGCGGTGTTCCAAAATAACTTTTGGCAATGGGTAGTCTAGTGCCAGTTCTTGCAATACTTCTTCTTTGGTCGAAGGTGCGCCTTTGGCGGTTTTTTTCAATACTGGAATTTCAAGTTTGGTAAAAAGTATTTCACCCAACTGTTTTGGCGATGCCAAATTAAATTCCTGCCCTGCCAGACTCCAAGCCTGGGTTTCCAGTTCAGTCAGCCGCTCAGATAACTCCTGACTTTGGGTAAATAATAATGTGTCGTCCACCTTGGCGCCTGTGCGCTCAATTCGCGATAGCACTGATATTAAGGGCAGCTCTATATCATTGAATACTTTTCCCAGCGTTGGCTCTTTGCTCAGCTGTGGCCAAAGAGTATCGTGAAGTCGCAAGGTTATATCTGCGTCTTCCGCTGCGTAGGGGCCGGCTTCCTCTAAGGCAACCTGATTAAAAGTAAGTTGAGCTGCACCTTTGCCTGCCACATCGCTAAAACTTATGGTTGTTTGATCTAAATATTTTAAGGCTAAGCTATCCATATCATGACGTGTCGCCACTGAGTCAAGGACATAAGATTCAAGCATTGTGTCAAATGCGATGCCCCGCAAATCAATGCCGTGCTGAGCCAGAACGCTCATATCATATTTTAAATTTTGACCCACTTTTTTAATGTCTTTATTTTCTAAGTAGGGTTTTATGTTGTCTAAGACATAGTCTCGATTCAGCTGCTCTGGGGCACCTAAATAATCATGTCCGAATGGGATATAAGCTGCTTCGTTAAGGTCTACCGCAATGGATATGCCAACTAGATCGGCACGCATATAATCGAGACTGGTAGTTTCTGTGTCCACTGCAACTAGGGATGAATTTTTTATCTTTTCCAACCAATGAGTAAATTCTTCACGAGTTAGGATCGTTTGATAATCTTTTTCACAGTCCTCCTCAGAGACTTGCATTTCTGCACTAGGCTCGTCGGATACAGCTTCAGTTACTGAAGACAATTCAAAACTATCTGGAGTGTTTATTGCGGTTGTGACTTCCTCAATCCAGGTTTTAAATTCCATCTCTTTAAACAGTTCTAGCAAGGCACTTTGATCCGGCTCTGAGTTATGCAACTCGGTCAGTTCCAGAGGCATTTCAACATCAGTTTTTATAGTGGCTAACTGGTAGGAGAGATAAGCCAGCTCTTTGTGCTCTTCAAGTTTTGGTGCCATTGTTTTAGCACCACGAAAAGCTAATGTGGCAACTTCATCAAGGCGTGCGTAAATATCATCCAGTCCGCCGATGCCCTGCAATAGCCCCAGCGCGGTTTTTTCACCCACACCTGGTACGCCAGGAATGTTGTCAGATTTATCACCCAGCAATGCGAGGTAGTCAATAATTAATTCTGGTGGAATACCAAATTTTTCTACCACCCCTTCCCTGTCCATAACTGTGTTAGTCATGGTGTTTTCCATAACAATATGTTCATTGACCATCTGGGCAATATCTTTATCGCCAGTAGAGATTACCACCGGTTGCTCTGCTTCAGTAGCCTGCACAGCCAAGGTGCCAATCACATCATCGGCTTCCACACCTTCGATCACCAACATGGGCATACCCATTGCTTGAATGATTTTGTGAATGGGCTCAATCTGCAGACGTAAATCATCTGGCATGGGTGGGCGATTTGCTTTGTAATCGCTATACATCTCGTCGCGGAAGGTTTTGCCCTTGGCGTCAAAGACCACCACATGGGTACTGTTGGGGTAATCTTTTTGTAGACGGCGCATCATATTGATAACGCCTTTCACAGCGCCTGTTGGATTGCCTTTACTATTAGTCAGCGGTGGCAGCGCATGGAACGCTCGGTAGAGGTAAGAGGAACCATCAACTAGAATCAGCGGTATTTTTGTAGACATAATTGGCGTGCTTTTTTTGATCAGGCTTTAAGCTTTAAGGATACATGATTTACTGGAAGCAGGCCTTAAATTGCGCCACCAGCGTGCCGATAAATTCACTGTAAGCGCGCGCGCTCATGCTTTGGGAGAGGCCCTGTGGGTCAAGAGGCACCAGCGGCAAGCCATATTCGGCTGCAATAATCGCGGCGTCCTTGTCCTGGTACTGGGGCTCGACAAACACGCAGCTGACATTGGTTTTTTCAATACTACTACGCAGGCGGTATTGCGTTTTTGCACCCTGAGCACCACCACTGGCATTTCTGATTGAGAGGCCGGGCTTTAAATCAAAGGCGGCGGCGAAATGAGCATAGGCCTGATGGTGACTCAAGTAGGTTTTATCATCAATGGCGGCTAGTTCAGACTTTAATTGCGATAGATATTGGCGATTGATAATCTCTTTAAGTGGCAGACCCAGACGCGCTTGGATCTCTGCGGCAATTTTATTACCGTTATCAGGATTGAGCCATAGATGGGGGTCGGCTTCCATACTGTGGTCATCGTTTTCACTCGGCTCCGGATTCTGGGGCTGTGTTAAGGGAAGGTCCATCGCGGTAAGCAGCTTGTCGCTAGACAGTTTCGACATTGTTTTGCCACTTCTGACCTCAAAGCCCCCACCAATCCATATGACCAAGTCGGCATCTGCTATTTTTCTCAGCGCGGACACAGGTAAGGTGAAATCATGAGGTGATTGACCGGCGGGCATTAGATACTGCACCTCCGCAGCATCGCCTACGGCGGACTTAGCGATTATTGCCAATGGTTTGATGCTGGTGACAATTAGCGGTCTGGCATCAGGCTGTAACTGTTCCGCCGCCGCGATGGTTCCAAGAAGGAGCAACCAGCCAAAAATGTAATATTGTATCTTTTTAATAATCATAAAGTGTCAATGCGACCTGTCTACCTGCGATTTTCAGCGCCCAAGGAAATCCAAGGCTGAGCGACCCGTTTATTATTGTTATATTATAACGTATTATGCATTAAGTTCCTTACTCAGTAGGCTCCCGATGCTTACAAATTCAAGACTTGTGCACCAGCCTCATGATCATGAGCGCTGCATCAATGCAGCCTTGCTGTGCGCCCATGACCTCTGCGCAGAGAAAAATGCCCGAATGACCAAAACTCGAGAATCTGTGCTGCGCCTGCTGTGGCAGAGCTACCGGCCTCTAGGGGCGTATCAGTTGCAGGATCAACTCGCCGAGATGTTAGACAAACCTATTGCACCGCCCACAGTGTATCGGGCTATCGAGTTTTTGTTACAGTTGGGTCTAATCCACCGCATCCATTCGTTAAATGCCTATATTGGCTGCCCCTTTCCCAATAGCGAGCACAGCAATCTTTTTATGATTTGCACCCAATGCGGCAGCGCCGCTGAGGTGGCACATAATACAGTAAATAACGTGCTACAAAGCACCTGTGATAAGCTGAATTTTACCTTGCAAAGTCAAAGTATCGAGCTTTTTGGTCTATGCCCTAGATGCTCTGATAATACTGAGGTCTCAAATCATGACTAACCCACTGATGACCCTAAACGGAGTTAATAAGTCTTTTGCTGGCCAGCATGTCCTGCAAAATATCGACCTGCAACTTAATCAAAGCGAAATTACCACGCTTATTGGGCCCAATGGGGCTGGTAAATCAACATTGGTACGGATTGTTTTGGGACTATTGCAACCAGACTCTGGCTCTGTGATATGTGGCGCGAATCTGAACATTGGCTATATGCCGCAAAAGCTGCATATTGACCCTACCCTGCCTATCTCGACATGCCGCTTTTTACAACTGGCCAATACCTCTCATCAGGCCTGCCACAGCGCCCTTGAATCTGTGGGTATTGGCCATCTGGCCACAACTCCGATACAAAAACTTTCTGGTGGCGAAATGCAGCGTGCACTACTGGCCCGGGCTATCTTGCGCAAGCCAAACTTGCTAGTTTTGGATGAGCCGGTACAGGGCGTTGATATCAACGGTCAAAACGCGCTTTATAAGATGATCGCTGACCTGAGTAAAAGCCTTAACTGCGCCGTATTGATGGTGTCTCATGACCTGCATATTGTGATGTCAGCGACTGACCAGGTGATTTGTCTCAATCACCATATATGCTGCCAAGGGCGTCCTGAACAGGTCACCCAGGATCCAGCCTATCTCGATATATTTGGTCAGACTGCGATCTACGCTCACCATCATGACCACCAGCATAGCGTTCATGGTGAGGTGCTTGACGCCAATGGCGTGCATCGGCACGGGGAGGGTTGTGATCATGATTGATTTTTTACTTTATGCCTTGCTCGCTGGGCTCGGCGTTGCTGTAGTGGCGGGGCCTCTGGGCTGTTTCGTGGTATGGCGGCGCATGGCTTATTTTGGTGATACTCTGGCCCATAGCGCGCTGTTGGGTGTGGCTTTGGGGGTATTACTGGAGGTTAATCTCAGCATCACGGTAACTGCGGTGCCGCTGCTGATGGCTCTGGGTCTGGTGGTGCTGGAGCAGAGGGGATTTTTATCGCTGGATACATTGCTGGGCATCCTGTCCCATTCCGCTCTCGCGGCTGGGCTGGTGGTTATTTCCCTTTTGCCGGACGTGCGCATTGATTTAATGTCGCTGCTATTTGGCGATCTGCTGTCTGTAACAACTGATGATCTCTGGGTTATCTACGGTGTTGCGGCGCTAGTATTAGTTTTACTTGCTGCACTGTGGAAACCACTTATCAATATCACCGTAGACCCAGAACTGGCAGCAGTGGAGGGCACTAACGTTGCAGTGGTGCGCACTGCACTAATGCTAATCACGGCACTGGTGATCGCAATCGCGATGAAGATTGTCGGGGTACTGCTGATTACCGCGCTTCTGATTATTCCTGCGGCGACCGCCCGCCGAGTTAGCCATACGCCAGAGAAAATGGCCCTGGCTGCGAGCGCGATTGCTATGATAACGGTCGTAATGGGGTTAGCACTGTCCTGGACTACCGATGCACCGGCCGGGCCATCGGTTGTGCTCTGTGCCGCGCTGCTGTTTACGCTGTCTCAGGGCGTTCGGCAACGAGCCTGATAGAGATTAGAAGGTCGAGTAAATCGAACGCCAGGTGCTACGCAATGTGGTCTCACTGTGGGGCGCTTTAAAGAAGCCGTGATAGTGCCCCTTGGGATTAATTAGTACCAGCTGGGTACTGTGGTCAATTGTGTAATCTTGGCCCTCCAAAGGGACCTTATTATAGGCAACATTAATCTCGGCAGTTAGACGACGAATAAGATGCTTATTGCCTGTAACACCGATAAATTCATCGTTGAAGAAGGGCACGTACTCGGCTAATTTTTCTACCGTGTCACGCTCTGAATCCAGTGAGATCATCACAATCTGTAGGTTGTCTTTTTCACTGTCTTTCATCTTACTGTAGGTATCATTGAGAACAGCCAGAGTAGTCGGGCAGATATCGGGGCAGTTGGTAAAACCAAAGAAAACGATCGTCCAGGTATCCTGCATTCGCGCGATATTAAAGGTCTCCCCGCGGTGATCGACAAGATCGAAGTCGCTGAAGATCCGCGGTTGGTTCAGCACGATAGCGCCATTGGCTCGCAGCTGGTCGTCATTCATGATAACTGGCTGATTCATACGCCAGATAAAACCATAGACCACCAGTAGAATAAAGGCGACTACCATGGCGATGGTACGACGAATTGCGGCTTGCTGTTCCATATTCTCGGTCCTGTTTAGAGTCAGATTATCTCTGTGGTTATGACAGTTTAAGGCTAGATGTAGTGGAGCTTTTCAATCAGGTAATGGTCAAGTAGCATCAGTGCAAACAACACCATCAGGTAAATAATCGAGAACCTAAACGTTTTCATGCCACTGTCTTTGTCGAGCCACATAACCACTGCCCAGTATAAAAATCGGCCTCCCAACAACAACGAGCCCACCAAATAGAGTAGGCCAAACATGCCGGTTAGGTAGGGCAATGTTGTAATCACCATCAACATAACTGTATAGAGCAAAATATTGATTTTGGTGTATCTCTCGCCATGCGTGACGGGAAGCATGGGAATATCCGCTTTGGCATATTCTTCTTTACGGTGGATTGCCAGCGCCCAAAAGTGAGGCGGAGTCCAAGCAAAAATGATCAATACCAGAAGCAGGGCGTTATGATGGATCTCGCCAGTCACTGCGACCCAGCCCAAAAGCGGCGGTGCCGCACCTGCTAGCCCGCCGATCACGATGTTTTGTGGCGTCGCGCGCTTGAGGAACATGGTGTACACAAAGGCGTAACCCACAGAGGACGCGAGTGTTAACCAAGCAGTCAGTACATTGGTGAAGACGATAAGGATAGCCATGCCGGCAATACCTGTCACCATGGCAAAGATCTGCGCCTGCTGAGGCTCAAGACGTCCTTGGGCAATGGGCCTGTCCGCGGTACGCGCCATTTTGTCATCCACATTGCGATCGACAATATGATTGACGGCCGCAGCGGAACCAGCACATAGGGCGATGCCCAGATTACCAAAGACCAGTATTTGCAGCGGTATTGACTGATCTGTCGCCAGCAACATGCCGATGACTGAGGTCAGTATCATCAGGGCGACAACATTTGGCTTGCATAGCTCTAGGTAGTCGCGCCAGGTTACTGCTGTGTTGGTATCAACGTTGGACATTGTGTTTTATTCCCAATGGCTCGATTTTATTGTTATCGGTTTGGCGAGTATTTTAACAGATGTTTAAGGTCTTCAAGCAGTCCACCGCCATCGTGCTGCTGGGTGTAGTACAAAACAGCCTGATAATCTGGGGTTACTACGAAGTAGCGCGTTTCAAGCATATCCCAATCAGCCGAGGTGCCCTGTAAAAGCTCAGTCAGAGATGAGCTCTCAATAGGCTGAATTCTTAGGTAAGGGTGAACTGCCTGAAGCTCTTCTAGATCGATAAGCTCTAGGCTGGCAGTATCTGGAAGGTAAATTCGCTCAAGACGACCACTGGACTTGCCCAACAACATATGAATCTGGCGGCTGTTAATCAGCACATCCTGACAACCCTGGTTACAGCCTTCACCGCCGGCCGCGACGACTTTCCACTTTGGCGCTTCCCCTTGGGGCAGTGACGCCAGCAATTGGCTCATATCCACAGTCGGGCTAATGATCTCACCCTGGTTGGTGGTACCCATGCGCTCCATCATGGCGATACGCTGTTCTTCTGTCTTGGGAACCATTAAAAAACCGGCCAATATCACGCCAAACACAATAACCAGCATCAACCAAATCTGGTATTGGAAGCTACGCTGTGCAGCGGTTATTTCAGTCTGTTCTGTCATTGTTATAAACCTTTTACTGGAAAAGCTTCACGCCTAGCTTATATGCCGGCGCGCTGTTTTGACCTGTCCGCCAAATTGGAATTGGCGACCACCGTCATGATTAATAGTACCAGTGCCATGACGAACCATTGCACGGCATAACCGGTGTGCTTGGCTGGCTGAACTGACACTGTGGCCCACCCCGTCTGCAATGCGCCCGGACTGTCTTGATCAAGACGCAGCTGATAGGGGAAAAACTCCTGGCCAAATAATTCCTCTGCACGGGCAGCTGAAATCCATCCAACACGCGCTGGCCATTGGTTGACAAGGCCAATGCCATCATCAAGGCGGTAGCCACCCAATGTCTGGTATAGAGCGCCGCGCAGCTGAACTGTACCAGCGACAGCCTTAATATCTGGCAGTCTATTACGATCCAGCGAAGCCGGAACCCAGCCACGATTAACTAATATTTTCTGGTCTAGCCCAGCAACAGTGAACGCTTCAAGTATTTCATAGCCAGGTCGAGCATTCTTGACGCGATTGTCGAGAATCAGTCGACGGCTCGCATCTAACTCCCCCGACAACCAGGCACTGCGATACTGTAAGTTGGCATCACCGACTAAATCGCCGATAGTGGCCGGTGCAGCCTGCTGATTTGCATTGTATTGATTAAGAATACGCTGCTTCTCATCAGCCCGATCTAATTGCCAAAACCCTAGAATTATCAATAGCGGAAACAGACATAGACTGAGCAATAATATTTTTTTATTGGGCTGCCAGTGAAATCGCTGCGTAGATAATTGGGGCTTTATGGTCATCTGTGTTTAAATTCCATCCTTTCTCAAGAGTGGTCAATATTATGCTGTTAAAGACTATTATCGTTGTTCTGTTTATCGCCGTGCTAGTTAGCTTGTTTAGCGGACTAAACTTTCTAGTTAAAGATCTGGGCAATTCCAAGCGACGCTTGCTAGTTGCTCTGGGCACGCGCATTACACTGGCTGCGCTACTATTGGGGACTATTGGTTACGGCATCTATACGGGTCAGCTTGGCAGTACAGCACCCTGGGATCGCAAACTACACCCGGAAGCTATCAGAGTAACCCCTCAGTAAGCACCGCCGGCGCCAGCGCCAGCACCTGCCAAAAAATCTAAGTAACTTTTTGCACAGATAAAAACGGCCAGGGGTTTCCTGGCCGCATAGTAAACACTAGTACTTGCTACGTAAGTATGTAGACAAATATAAACAGGCCCACCCACACCACGTCGACAAAGTGCCAATACCAAGAGGCCGCTTCAAAACCAAACTGATCTTCATGGCTAAAATGCCCCTTGAGACCGCGCAGCCATTGTATCAACAGCATAACCGTTCCCAAGGTAACGTGCATACCGTGAAAACCGGTCAGCATAAAGAATGTTGTTCCGTAGATGCCCGACTCGAGTGTAAGACCCAGCTCTTGATAGGCGTGTATATATTCCTCTGCTTGCAGAAACAGGAAGAATATACCCAGCGCCACAGTGATACCCAGCCATCTATTAAACTTTTTACGGTTGTCGTCTTTCAAGGCTACGTGCGCAATATGAACGGTTACGCTGGACGTCAACAGGACAACAGTATTCCAGAAAGGTAACCACGAGCCCCAGTTAAATATGCCAGGGTTATTCATCGCCTCATCTGGCCCTTTAAACTGAGCAGCATCACCATTGACTGCCTGATCTGGTGTTACCATCGGTGGCCAGACATTTTCATATCCAGGGTACAGATATTGTGCATTGGCTGCCGCGGCATCAGTTGGTGTATTGTCGAACCAACCCACGGCTGCTTCACCACCAATCCAGGAGCTCACTAGAACGCGAACATAAAACAGGGCACCGAAGAAACAAGCAAAGAACATCACTTCAGAGAAAATAAACCACAGCATGCCTAACACATAGGATTGCTTGAGCTGCGGGCTGGCAAGACCGCGCATATTTTCATCAATGACGATGCTCCACCATTTGTACAAGACGGCGGCCATAATCAATGAGCCAAACAGGAAGATTGTGGCAGTGCCACCTTCCAACACCCATGAGGCTGCGCCATAAGCCATTACACCCATGCCAGTTGCCGCAAATATGGGCAATTTACTCTGGTCGGGAACGTAATAAGTACCTTCAGTTGACATTGTTACTCTCCGTTTACTGTACTTGTGAGATCTGCGCTGCGGCACGATCTGTTATATCAAACATTGTGTAGGACAGTGTTACTGTATTAACACTACGCGGTAGATCTGGATCTACAATAAACACCAACGCTAGCTCAGCACTCTCGCCTGCAGCCAGAGGCTGATTGTTAAAGCAGAAGCATTCCGTTTTGTGGAAGTAGTCTGCGGCATTATTGGGCAGCACATTTGGAATGGCTTGGCCCAACATATCTTGCCCGGTTCGGTTATGGGCGTGGAAAACCACTTCGCGAGACTCGCCCGGATGAACCACTACTCGCTCTTCAATGGGATAAAAATCCCATGGCATAGTTGCGTTATTGGTCGCAACAAACTGCACTTCAATATCTCTCGATGTATCTACTTCTACTGCGACTGCTGTGTATGCACCATCTGTTTTGCCGCCAATCCCAGTGATCTCACAAAAAAGATCATAGAGCGGCGGCAACACAAATATTGCAAACATAAACATGGCGGCGGCCAAAGCGATTAGCTTCGCCAGTAGCTTGCGGTTATTAAGGCGCGCCGACATGCTTAACAGTCTCTTACTTAACTGTCGGTGGAGTAGAGAATGTGTGGTACGGCGCTGGTGTGGGCACTGTCCACTCCAGTCCTTCTGCACCTTCCCAAACCTTCGGATCGTCTGTTGGCTTGCCCCAACCGATAGTGCGAATTACGTTAAACAGGAACAAAATCTGAGCACCACCGTACATAAATGCACCTATGCTTGAGACCATGTTCCAGTCTGCAAACTGCAGACCGTAATCGGCGTAACGACGTGGCATACCAGCCAGACCTAAGAAATGCTGCGGCATAAAGGTGATGTTGAAACCGATAAAGGCGATCCAGAACTGAACCTTGCCCATGGTTTCGTCATACATCTTGCCACACCACTTTGGCAGCCAGTAATAAACCGCGGCTGTGCCACTAAATACCGCACCAGCGACCATTACATAATGGAAGTGGGCAACTACAAAGTAGGTGTCGTGGTACTGCATATCCGCTGCGGCAATGGACAGCATCATTCCGGTGAAACCGCCGAAGGTGAACAGGATTACAAAAGCAATACTGAACAGCATGGGCGTTTCAAACGTCAGTGAGCCACGGTACATGGTGGTGATCCAGTTAAAGACCTTCACACCTGTTGGCACCGCAATCAGCATGGTGGCGTACATAAAGTACAGCTCACCGGCGATTGGCATACCCACGGTAAACATATGGTGAGCCCAAACAACAAACGACAGGAAGGCAATCGCGGCAGTGGCGTAAACCATTGACGAGTAACCAAACAGCGGCTTGCGGCTGAACGTTGGAATAATCTGCGAAACTACACCAAAGGCGGGCAGGATAATAATATATACCTCAGGGTGACCGAAGAACCAGAACACGTGCTGGAACAGTACCGGATCACCGCCACCAGCAGCATCAAAGAAGCTGGTACCGAAGTTAATATCCATCAACATCATGGTTACCGCGCCGGCCAGTACTGGCATTACTGCTACCAGCAAAAATGCGGTGATAACCCAGGTCCAAACGAACAGTGGCATTTTCATGTAGGTCATGCCAGGTGCGCGCATATTCATTACCGTAGCGATAATGTTAATGGAGCCCATAATTGATGATGCACCCATAATATGCACACCAAAGATAAAGTAGTTCACTGTATCCGGTGCATAGGTGGTTGAGAGTGGTGCGTAGAAAGTCCAACCAAAGTTAGGACCGCCACCTTCCATAAATAAAGTCGAAGTCAAAATTGCAAATGCGAACGGAAGAATCCAGAAGCTCAGGTTGTTCATACGTGGCAATGCCATATCTGGCGCGCCGATCATCATCGGAATCAACCAGTTAGCCAGGCCGACAAAAGCCGGCATAATCGCACCAAACACCATGACCAAACCATGCATCGTGGTCATCTGGTTAAAGAACTCAGGCTTGATAAGCTGCATACCAGGCTGGAAGAGTTCTGCGCGAATAATCATTGCGAATGCGCCGCCCATAATAAACATGGCGAAGCTGAACCACAGGTACAGTGTGCCAATATCTTTATGGTTGGTCGTAAAGACCCAACGACTTATATATTTTCCCCAGCCATCAGCCAGAGTTGCGGGACCATGTGCCATATCAAATTCTCCCTATTGGCCTTGTTTGTAGTTAAGAACATCGATTGGCTGTGTTAAATCGCCAACATCGTTGCCCCATGCGTTGCGCTCGTAGTGAACGACCGCCGCAATATCAACTTCAGAAAGCTGATCAGCAAATGACTGCATCGAAGTGCCAGCCACGCCATCAATAAGCACGGCGATATGACCTTCTTTTGCGCCCAATGCTATTGGGCTGTCTTTCAACGCAGGGAAAACGCCAGGAATACCGTTACCATCGCTTTGATGACAGGCAGCACATGAACGCTCATAAACTTCCTCACCACGAACCATCAGCTCGTCGAACGTCCACTCTTTGCCGATAGTCGACGCATAGATGGCCGCTTCTTCTTTCTTGCCGGCCAACCATTCATTGTATTCAGCTTCTTCTTTTACCTCTACAACAACAGGCATAAAGGCATGGCCGATACCACAGAGCTCAGTACATTCACCGACATAGGTGCCTGGAACATCTGTTTTTGCCCAAGCGGCAGTAAACAGTCCTGGTACCGCATCGCGCTTAACACCGAAGTCGGGGACCCACCAGCTGTGGATTACGTCGTTACCTGTTATCAGGAAGCGAACTTTCTTACCCGTTGGAATAACCAGAGGCTGAGTCACTTCTCGAAGGTAATGCTCACCTTTCGGTGTGCGGCCGTAGATTTCATCCTGGGAGGTACGCAGTTCACTCATAAACTTGACGCCTTCACCAATATATTCGTACTGCCATTTCCACTGATATCCAGTTACCTTGATATCAATGTCTGCATTTTCAGTGTCATACACTTTTAGCAGTGCGCTTGTTGCTGGAATTGCCATAACGATCAAAATGAGCGCTGGAACAATGGTCCAAATCAATTCAACAACATGATGTTCGTGGAAGTTTGCCGCCACAGCGCCGCGTGATTTGCGGTGCGCGTACATGACGTAAAACATAAAGCCAAATACGGCGATACCGATGACGGTACAGATCCACATCATAATCATGTGAATATCGTAGGCTGCTTGACTGACTTCTGTCACTCCCTGAGGCATATTGAGCTGCCGCGTTGTGCTCTCCGCACTAACGCTGCCGGCCATTGCAAGTGCAACGGCTGGACTCAGCAGTCCCAAGAAAAGTGCTTGCGCTCTTTTCAACATCGCTTGTTTCTCCGTGGTAAATTAGGAATTAAAGCTTTTGCTTTACTGGCCTAGCCCATAATTGTCGCTGGCCCCTGTAAAAGCGCGGCGATTGTAGCAAAAGACTATACGTTTCACTAGCCGGAATGTGATCAAATTAAAGCGCAAAATTCAGCGTTTGACTCTGCCTGCTGGGCAAAAACCACAATCTTTGTGGCAGGGGACCTAAAATCTGCTAGATTTAAGATGGAGGTCGCCAATCGCATCAGAGCAGTCACTAGTGAATATAAGCTTCGTAAATAGATATTTTAGCTAAAACGAGACCCTCTTTATGCTGACACTTTCAGCACGCACCAGTGAATTCCTAGCTGCCTATTTATATGAACGGGTAGCGAATCTGCATCATTCTATTAGCTTGCGCGACGATGATGGCACGGTGGCACTGGCCTCGTTTATTGGACGCTATGTTGAGTTAGCGCCAGATTTCATCACCGCCTTTGAAGATTTCTTGTCCGCCGCTGATATCATCGGTGAGATTGATCAGCAGGTTAAGACCGCGCGCGAGTTCCTTGATGTGCCGCTTGAGATTGTCTCCATAGAAGAACGGCTAGAAGCCCATATGTATCAAGCCTATCTGGCACACCGCGTATTGGAAGAGTTAAATGATGTTCTCAAGATCAATTATAACTGCCCAATTATTCCCATCGATATGACTCGCTCTAATCTGATTGTTCACCATATTATTGGCGAACCCTTTGCCAACCAGATAGACAGCGCCATTCAATTGCTCAACAAAAAACTGATCAGCGCTATCGCGAGAGATGCCAGCCTAGAAAGAAAAATCTCATCCTATTTGGCAACCCTTGGCAATGATCCGGTAACCCGCTATCCCTGCCTCACAGAGTCTTCAAATATTCGCCTACTCTTTACGACCCAAAATTCGCGAGTGCGCCGCCACTGATTTAAAACCCAAGGCGCGCTTATGTCGCCAGCGACTGCAGCTCTACCCCTTAGGATCCATTAATTTTACCGGCTGAGTCTGACTGGCAATATCATCACTACTAATATTTACCCGCGTTTCGACCTCGCGAGGTACTGAAGACAGACGCATCTCATCTTTAAAGCCACAGCTAACACATTCTCTATAATCGACACCGGCCTCGGCATAGACCTGCATTTTGTCCATTTCGGCGCACTTGGGGCAGGTTACGCCTGCAATAAATCGTTTTTTAGTTGAAAATGCCATCAATACATCACCACAATAGGAACCTTTATTATATCGGGCATTGCTGCATATGGATCACTCAATTCGCTCCCACAAGGGAATTTCTCCCAAACTCGGTCAACGTGTCTACGTGGATCCGGCCGCAACAGTTATTGGGAATGTCAGCCTCGGGGATGATTCCTCAGTCTGGCCCGGCGCGGTTATTCGCGGCGATATGCACTCGATCACGGTGGGCGCCCGCTCCAATGTTCAGGACAATGCGGTGCTGCATATCACCCATGCCTCTGACTTTAATCCCGGTGGCTTTCCCCTAACCATTGGTGATGATGTTGTCATTGGCCACCGCGCGGTACTGCATGGCTGTACCCTGGGCGACAGAATTCTGGTGGGTAATGGCGCTATCGTAAATGACGGCGCGGTTGTTGAAGATGAAGTAATTATTGGCGCTGGTTGTTTGGTGCCACCGGGCAAAACCCTAGAGAGCGGCTTTGTTTATGTCGGCAACCCATGCAAGCAAATGCGTCAACTGTCAGATAAAGAACGGGGCTTTTTTACCTATTCCCCAGCCAATTATGTAAAGCTAAAAGACCAATATTTACGGGAGCAAGAGGCCCTTACACAAGATTAAAGAAGCGCTCTAAGATGTCTGATAACGGCTTTTGTCTCAGGGCGAACACCGCGCCAAAGATTAAATGACTCGGCAGCCTGCTCAACCAGCATACCCAAACCATCGGTGGTCTGCGCGTCGCCACGCCGTGCCCAGTTCATAAATGGGGTTGGCTCAGCGCCATACATCAAGTCATAGCAGCGGGCTGTTTCGGAAGGGCTGCCCAACAAGCTGTCAGGCAGGGCCGGCATGCCGCCCTTGAGACTGGCGCTGGTGCCATTAATAATTAGATCGAACTCCTGACCATCGAGCATATCTAGGCCACAGCCCAAAATATAACCCAGCTCAGCAAATCCTTTGGATAGCTGTAAGGCTTTATCAACACTGCGGTTGGCAATCACTATGTGCTGCGGCTGTTCTTCTAGGATGGCCTCTAAAATGCCGCGCACCGCACCCCCAGCACCCAAAATAAGCACTCGTTTTGCGCGGATCTCCCAGCCCAGATTAGTTGTAATATCATTAACTAGGCCCACGCCATCGGTGGTATCACCCAGTACTGTGCCATCTGGCTGCATGGCCAGCGTATTCACTGCGCCGGCACGCCTTGCTCTTGGAGTGGATCTAGACACATAGCTGTAGGCGTCAAGTTTGAATGGCACAGTGATATTGAGACCCTTGCCGCCGGCATGAAAAAACATGTCTGCTGCTGCAGAAAAACCCTCTACATCAACCAGCTGCCGTCGGTACTCCATCGCCTGGCCAGTTTGATCGGCAAAGGCTCGATGAATCTCTGGAGACTTGCTGTGCTCAATTGGGTTGCCAAAAACGGCGTATTTTTCAGACATCTTAAATCCAGTCGCGAGAGATTAAATATTGCTCGTAAAGCTCGGCCTCGGCACTGCCGGGCTCGGGGTTCCAATCGTACTCCCAACGGACTAAGGGTGGTAGCGACATCAAAATGGATTCTGTGCGTCCACCAGTTTGTAGCCCGAACAGGGTGCCTCGATCATAGACTAGATTAAACTCTACATAGCGGCCGCGACGGTAGAGCTGAAAGTTGCGCTCGCGCTCACCAAAGGGCAGGTCACGGCGACGCTGCAAGATCGGCACATAAGCTTTGATAAAGCTATCGCCCACACTGCGCATAAAGGCAAAACTCTGTTCAAAACCCGGCTCGTTGAAGTCATCAAAAAACAGTCCGCCAATACCTCGCGGCTCACCGCGATGTTGTAGATAAAAATAATCGTCGCACCATTGCTTTAGGCGCGGATACAGCGCCAAGCCAAAGGGATCACAGGCCTCTTTGGCAGTCTGATGCCAATGAGTGCAGTCCTCTTGATTGCCATAGTAGGGCGTGAGGTCATAGCCACCGCCAAACCACCACACAGGGTCTGCGTCTTCTTTTTCAGCGATAAAGAAACGTACATTGGCATGGGAAGTCGGCACATTAGGGTTATTGGGATGAATTACCAGAGAAACGCCCATAGCCTCAAAGCTGCGACCTGCAAGCTCCGGACGGTTTTGCGTCGCCGAAGCGGGCATCTGATCACCATAGACATGGGAGAAATTAACCCCGCCCTTCTCAATTACCGGACCATCGACCACAACACGACTGCGCCCGCCGCCGCCCTCCTCGCGAACCCAGCTATCCTCTTGCCATTCAGCACCATCTTCGGCTTGCAACGCATCACAGATACTGTCTTGCAATGCCAGCAGGTAGTCTTTAACCAGATTTTTATCAATGTGCTGCATATTATCCCGGACGGATGACCTCTGAGGTTATTAGGTGGCGAATTTCACTGGCCTGCCGCGCCTGCCCAACATAGCCTGGCGCCAGATAATCAACGCCACGACCAAAGTAGCTCTTCACTTTAAGCCCTGTGGTAGCAGCAGGTAAACCCTGAGGATTCGCCGATGTCGATACTAGTGGGCCGGCAAATAGCTGGCATAAGGCTGCAGCTACTGGGTGAGTAGTAATACGCAGCGCAACTGTGTCATGTGCACCAACAATCCAATTAGGCGCTGCGCCATTATCAGGAACCAGCCAAGTTACTGGCTTATTGTAATCCATTAACATACGCACCCGATGATTCTCATCAAGTCCCTGTAAAAAAGGCGCAAACTGATCAATATGAGAGGCAATCAAGATGAGGCCCTTGGCCTCGGAGCGGCGTTTTAAGCTAAGAATTTTTTGTACAGCAGACTGAGACCATGGATCACAGCCCAGGCCCCATACTGCTTCGGTAGGATAGGCAATCACACCCTCAGTCTGCAACTCAATCGCTGCACGGCAGATTTTGGGGTGATTGCACCAATTGATCACTGCTGTGATCAGCTATTTTTCAGCTTTTCCTGAAGAGCCGCATCTTTGGCAATAATGGCCGCTGCATTGGCCGCACGCTCAGCGATCAATTTTTGATGCATTTCAGGATCGCCAACACCAATAATTTGGGCGGCTAAATAGGCTGCGTTTTTTGCACCTGCTTTGCCAATAGCAACAGTGGCAACGGGAATACCGCCAGGCATCTGCACCGTTGATAACAGCGCATCCAAACCGTCCAGCGAACCATTAATAGGCACGCCGATAACAGGTTTTAATGTAGTCGCCGAAACAGCACCAGCAAGGTGTGCTGCCATACCTGCAGCACAGATAAAGGCCGCGCAACCGCGCGCGTCAGCATCGGTTACAAAGCTATGGGTAGCTTCTGGGGTACGGTGGGCTGACGTTACCTTCACTTCAAAGGGAATGTCGAACTGCTTTAGGACTGCAAAACTGGCTTCCATTACTGGTAGATCAGAATCAGATCCCATCAATATTGCTACGAAGGGTTTGCTCATTTAAGGGCTCCTTTTTGAAGAATTGCGCAGGCTACCGGAACTTTAGAACAGGTGCAACAGGACTGTATGACTGCGGCTAGGCCAGGCGCTGATAAAAACCATTTTCATTACAAATTATGCCCTTTAACTCAAGGCCAACAAGAAGCTCGGAGAGTCTCTTAATCGGCAAATTAGTCTCTCGTCCAAGGCTATCTAAATCAACAGGATCAAAGCCTAATATCTTGAGTAAGTCGTCCTCCTGCTGATCCAATATTGGCTGTTTTAGCTGGGTTTTTTTTACCGTCGCCGCAACCGCCGCAAGAGCGCCACCCAGCTCAGAGATAATATCTTCGGCAGACTCCACTAGATGTGCACCCTGCTTGATCAGTAGATGGCAACCTCGACTGTGAGGGTTGTGGATAGAGCCGGGTATGGCAAACACCTCTCGATTTTGCTCCAGTGCATAGCGAGCGGTAATTAAAGAGCCACTTTTTACCGCAGCCTCTATAACTAAGACCCCGAGACTCAGGCCGCTAATAATGCGATTGCGCCGTGGAAAATGGGTTGGCAGAGGGTTTTCATTGGGATGAAACTCGGTAATCAATGTTCCGCCAGAGTCTAAAATCTGTGCCGCAAGCTCGCCGTGCCGCCGAGGATAGATACTCTCTATGCCCGTCGCCATCACCGCAATGGTTTTGCCGGCCCCAGCATCCAGCGCTCCGCGATGGGCGCACCCATCCACCCCCATTGCCAGACCGCTGGTAATAGCAAATCCACTGCTTGCCAAAAACCGGCTCCACCGCAGCGCATTGCTCTCGCCACCTCGTGTCATCCGACGACTGCCGACTATGGCGATCTGGGGTAAATGTAGACTATCGATTTCGCCACGCACATAGAGCAATGGCGGGGCGCCGCTTATCTGTTTAAGTTGCTGCGGGTAATCTGGCGAGGTGATGGGAATAATTAGAGCACCAACGCGCTCAATAACTTGCAGGGTTGAATTGAGCCGATGCGACCAATGTTGCCTATGATAGTCCTCCTGTACCCACCGAATAGCCTCTTGAAATTGAGATGCAAAACGCTCCGCAGGCTCAGTAAATAAAGCGCTATAGCTGCCTGTCTGGTCAACTAGCTGGGACTGTAGTTTAGGTGGAAATTGTGCCAGATACTGCGCGACCAGCGCATAGTGGGTTTCGAGGGCGTCTGCACATGCCATGATCCATTCCTGTATTACTCAAGCCGAGGTTTTTGTGGCAACGCAAGAGCACACAGAAGGTGTAATGCTATGGGTTGCGAACGAGATCGCCAATATCGAGCTGCCTATCGGCCTGCATTACCAGCCCAAAACTCATTTTTTCATAAGTGGAAAACACCATTAATAAACCGATACGCTCATCGGGCAGACGAATGCGCTCATCCGCGGTCCGATCTTTGATCATTTCGCCCTCCTTATAAATAGCCAGAGTATCGCCAGCTTGTAGGCCATCGCGATCGCCGCGATTAAGCGCAACAACATCAAACGCTCCAGCATTGCGCACGCCACCCTCAACATTTAACACCACACCGGCAACTTTATCTTTGGGGGCCCGAGGATAGAAGGTCGATGCCAGGCTACGCTCCTCGCGGCTAAGCAGGCGATCCTTAAAACGAATTTCACCAACAGAGCGGGTCGCGCCAAGGGTAGCAATACTGTCTTTTATCGCCTTAACCTTGGCAGAGCCCACATTTTTAGCCCGCAGTCCCAGAACTTCTCCGGTAGAGGGCTCAATGTAGGGGTCACCGCGACGATAGATGCCGTAGGTCAGCTGGCTGTCAGTAAAGTCGCCCCGAGCATAAAAATCATCCCCCATACCCATCAACAGACGGCGCTCATAACCGCCCAGCACATAGGGCGCTGCATTGAGCTCAGCACTACTTGTGACACGGCTTTTGGACAGAAAATTATCAATAGTATCCAGGGGCAGGGCGGCGACGGCTTGCTGGTGATCGATAGTGCGAATCTGCGGAGATAATTTATATCCGCGACTGCGATTAACCTGTAAGCGCGGCTTGCCATCGATATAGACCAGGGAAATTAAATCACCGGAGTATATAAGGTGGGGGTTGTCGATTCTTTGATTAGCATGCCAAATTTCAGGCCACATCCAAGGGTCGCGAAGAAAAATTGCTGCAATATCCCAGAGAGTATCACCCTTTTCTACCTCATATTGATCGGGAATATCTTCATTGAGAAGCTGATGCTGTTCTGCTCCCTGTGTACTGATCGCTGCACTAACTAACAGGATAAATCCAAGCACAATTTTTTTCATGTCGAGTCCTTTCCCCTAATGTATAATCTTTTTTTTCGAGAGACATGAAAACATGGAGATGCTTCCGCGTTAATTTAATGGTAGCAATGCTTTTAACTAATTTTCTAGAAATCCATCACATTCGCTATGGCCAGACTAAACATTCTTGAATATCCAAACCCCCGGTTGCGCATTAAAGCTGCGCCAGTAACGGTGGTCGATGACAGCATCAGAAACCTGATTGATGACATGTTTGAAACCATGGCAGATGCCAATGGTATCGGTTTAGCGGCTTCTCAGGTCGATGTGCATCAGCGCGTTATCGTGATGGATCTATCTGAAGACAAAAGCCAGCCAAGGGTATTTATCAACCCAGAAATTGAAGTGCTGGAGCCAGAAACTAGCCCCTATGAAGAGGGCTGTCTGTCAGTACCCGGTTTCTATGAGCCGGTCGATCGCCCAGCCCACGTGATTATTCGCGCACTAGATCGTGATGGCAATGCATTCGAAGAGGAAGCCAATGGTCTGTTGGCCGTTTGCATTCAACATGAAATTGATCATTTGGAAGGCAAGCTATTCGTTGATTATCTGTCTCCCTTAAAACGCCAGCGCATTCGTACCAAGCTCAAAAAACAAAGGGCATAGGCAACCGCTTGAAGATAATTTTCGCAGGAACTCCAGATTTCGCCGCGACTCATCTTCAGGCGCTGATCCGCCAACATGATATTGTTGCGGTTTATACACAACCCGACCGGCCAGCCGGACGTGGCAAAAAACTAACGGCCAGCCCGGTTAAATTACTTGCCGCGCAAAACAATCTAGATATTTACCAACCCCAATCATTAAAAGACGCCGAGCAACAGGCCATTCTTGCCCGCTTGAAGGCAGATATTATGGTGGTTGTGGCCTATGGTCTCATTCTTCCACAGGTTATTTTGGATACACCAAGGCTTGGCTGTATCAATGTGCATGGTTCCATCCTGCCACGCTGGCGCGGTGCCGCTCCTATTCAGCGCGCGGTCGAGGCTGGCGACAATGAGACAGGCATCACTATTATGCAGATGGACGCCGGTTTGGATACTGGCGCCATGTTGACTATTACCCGCTGCACTGTAGATGCGAATGAAACCAGTGGTTCGCTCTATAACAAACTCGCCGCGCTGGGCGGGCCCGCACTATTGGGAACTCTCGATAAGATTGAAGCCGGCACCGCCGTTGCCACTGCTCAGGACAATGACCAGAGTACTTACGCCAAAAAAATAGACAAAATAGAAGCGTTGATCAATTGGTCAGAGTCAGCAGCAATCATTGATCGGCGTATACGTGCCTTTAATCCATTCCCTGCGGCCTACACAGAGATAGGCGGCCAGAGAGTGAAGATATGGGGGGCGCAGGTCGCATCTGAACAGCAAGCCTCACCAGGCCAGATACTGGCTGCAGATAATAACGGCCTACTGGTAGCCTGTGGGCAGGGCTGTCTTTTATTGACAGAAATACAACTTGCGGGCAAATCTCGGATGCCGGTATCCGAGATTCTTAGATCACGAGCTGAGCTGTTCGCCCCTGGCAAACAGTTCAATCAATAATTTATGGCTGGCAAAAATAATAAAATTCTCAATACCAGAGCGGCAGCAGCCGAGGTCATCTCCGGCGTTTTGCGTGGCCAATCTCTTTCCGCACTATTGCCCGAGTACAGTGAAAAAGTCGACGAAAAAGACCGCTCGCTGTTAAAAGAGCTATGCTTTGGCACCATGCGGTGGTACCCACAAATTAGCATCCTACTTAAAAGTCTGATTCAAAAGCCTCTGCGTGAAAAAGATTTAGAGATTCAGGGGCTGGTGGCCTGCGGGATATATCAGCTGATGCATATGCGCATCGCGGAGCATGCCATTATTAATGAAACCGTTTCCGCCGCAAGCAAACTCAATCGGCCCTGGGCAAAGGGCTTGGTCAATGCGGTGCTGCGAAATTTCCAGCGTCAGCAACAGGACCTCGTAGAGGGACAGGCTGATAATGCTGTATTTCAAACCGCTCATCCAAAGTGGTTGCTCAAGAAAATCCACGATTCCTGGCCCGAAGAAATAGCCTCACAGATTATTGCGGCCAATAATCAACGCGCCCCTATGACATTGCGCACCAATGCCCTGCGCAACTCGCGCCAAGACTATATCGATTGTCTCGCACAGGCTGATATTGCCGCTAGCGCCACGGCGCATAGTGATCAGGGCATTTTGCTTGATCGTCCCTGCGACGTCAGCGAGCTGCCTAACTTTGGCAATGGTCATGTCAGCGTTCAGGACGAGGCCGCGCAGTTAGCCGCCATCCTACTGATGCTCGACAAAGGGCAGCGAGTGCTAGATGCCTGCTGCGCTCCCGGCGGCAAGACCTGTCATATTCTCGAGAGCCAACCAGACCTGCAGTCGCTGTTGGCCATTGACCTTGAACCACGCCGCTTAGCCCGAGTGGAAGAAAACCTGACCAGACTTGAATTAGAGGCCGACTTAAAGGCAGCTGATGCCAACGATTTAGACGGCTGGTGGGATGGAAATGGCTATGATCGAATACTGCTGGATGCACCCTGTTCAGCCAGTGGCGTTATTCGTCGCCATCCAGATATCAAAATACTGCGCAAACCCTCGGATATTGATAAGCTAGTAGCCATTCAGGGGCAGATATTAGCCAGCCTGTGGCGGACATTGAAGCCAGGGGGTATTTTACTCTATGCAACCTGCTCGATACTGCCCGATGAGAATGATGAAATTATTAAGAATTTTGTCCGCTCACACGATGATGCAGAAGTACTGACCATTGACGCGAACTGGGGAATAGCAACAGACCATGGGCGGCAGCTATTTCCACTGGTGAATGGTAACGATGGTTTTTATTACTCAAGACTCAGCAAGCTTTGATTTAAGCGACTCGGGATAATAATGAAAATAGTAATAGTCGGCGCTGGGCAGGTTGGCGCAACACTGGCAGAAAACTTAGCCCGCGAGTACAACGATATCACCGTTGTCGATATCAACGATAACGCGCTGCGTGCGCTACAGGACCGACTCGATATTCGAACAGTAATTGGCACCGGCTGTTATCCAGATGTGCTGGTCAGAGCCGGTATTGAAGATGCCGATATGCTGGTCGCTGTTACCAACAGCGATGAAATTAATATCATCGCCTGTCAGGTCGCCTACTCGCTATTTCACACCCCAACCAAAATTGCTCGGGTCCGTGCACAAAATTACACCAATCCAAAATATAAGAACCTGCTGTTTAATGATAAGCATATGCCGGTCGATGTGATGATCACACCAGAGCAAGTAGTGACCAACTATATCCGTAAATTGGTTGAGCAACCCGGCGCACTGCAAGTACTGGATTTCGCCGATGGCGCACTGCAACTAGTGGCATTGCGTGCCGTAGCCAATAGCCCTTTAGTCGGCCAAGAGCTGCGCACATTGCGAGAACATATACCCAATGTGGATGCCCGAGTCGCTGCCATTTTTCGCAAAGATGGTGCTCTTTTCCCCGTGGGTGACACAGTGATTGAGGACGGTGATGAAGTATTTTTTATTGCCGCTAAACAGAATATTCGCAAGGTGATGAGTGAATTGCGCCGCCTTGAAAAACCTTATCGTCGGCTGATGATTGCCGGTGGTGGCAATATTGGCTTCCGCCTGACCAAGGCTTTGGAAGAAGAATACAATATCAAGATTATTGAATTCTCAGCCAACCGCGCAGCATTTCTCTCTGAGCAGTTGAATAGGGCTGTGGTATTGAAAGGCTCAGCCACAGATCAAGAACTACTGCTGGATGAGAACATCGATAAGACCGATGTATTTCTCGCTCTGACCAATGATGACGAAGTCAATATTATGGCATCGCTGCTAGCCAAGCGTTTAGGCGCGCGCAAGGTTATGACCCTGATCAGCAATCCGGTTTACGCCGATTTGATGCAGGGCGGCGAAATTGATATCGCTATCTCGCCACAGCAGGCAACAACGAGTTCGCTGCTTACCCATGTTCGCAGAGGCGACACTGTAAGCGTGCACTCACTTAGGCGCGGTGCAGCTGAAGCCCTCGAGATTATTGTTCATGGCGATGAAAAAAGCTCTAAGGTTGTAGGCCGTGCAATCGGCGATATTAAATCGCCACCAGGCGCTACACTGGCGGCACTGGTGCGCGATGGGGAGGTAATTATTGCCCATCATGACACCGTCATTCAGAATAATGACCATGTTATTGTGTTTGTGGTTGATAAAGAAAACACCAAAGCTGTCGAGAAGTTGTTTGCCGTTAGCTTCTCCTTTTTCTAGGACGTAAGTCACTATGCATATTGCCGTTATCGCCCGAGTTCTTGGCATACTGCTGATGATCTTCAGTCTCACCATGCTGACGCCTATTTTTGTCGGCTGGCTGTTTAGCGAAAATACCTCCTCAACATTTTTGTCAGCCTTTGCCATCACTCTACTCGTGGGCATGGCATTCTGGTTACCCTCGCGAAACAGTAGCGGTGAGCTGCGCACCCGCGATGGCTTTATTGTCACGGTGTTTTTCTGGCTGGTACTGAGTACCTTTGGCGCCTTGCCCCTGATGCTTTCAGAGGCGCTGCAACTAAACTTTATGAACGCGCTGTTTGAGTCAGTCTCTGGCTTGACCACCACGGGCGCAACCGTAATATCTGGACTGGACGATCTGCCCAAATCCATTCTCTACTATCGTCAACAGTTACAGTGGCTAGGCGGCATAGGTATAGTCGTTATTGCCGTCGCCATTTTGCCCATGTTGGGTGTTGGCGGTATGCAGATCTATCGTGCAGAAACTCCGGGGCCGGTCAAAGATTCCAAACTGACTCCACGTATTACCGAAACAGCGACTGTGCTATTCCGTATCTATCTCGGTCTAACTGCCGCCTGTGCACTGGCTTATTGGGCCGCAGGTATGAGCGGCTTTGACGCCATTAGCCACAGCTTTTCTACTGTCGCCATCGGTGGCTTTTCTACCCATGATGCGAGTATCGGCTTTTTTGATAGCGGCCTTATTATGTCGATCTGTATGTTTTTTATGATCATCTCGGGCCTTAACTTTGCGCTGCATTATTTAGTCTGGCACAACCGTAGCCTAAGTTCCTATTGGCAGGATCCTGAGGCACGCATGTATATCTATCTGCTACTGATTGGTACTGTTATCACTTGCCTCTATCTTTTTTACAGCGGCACCTATAACTGGGACGAGAGTTTTAGTCAGGGTACCTTCCAGCTGGTATCGATTATGACTACCACCGGCTTTTCCACCACAGAATTCAGTAGCTGGCCGACCTTTCTGCCATTCTTCTTATTGTTTTTGTCTTTCTTTGGTGCCTGCGCTGGCTCTACGGGTGGCGGTATTAAAATCGGGCGTATGCTGATATTGGGCAAGCAGGTTATCCGCGAGATATACCGGTTAGTGCACCCGAACGCCCTGTTACCGATAAAGATTAGTAATCGTCAAATTCCCGAGCGAGTGGCAGATGCGATCTGGGCTTTCTTTGGTGTCTATTTGGCAATCTTTTACCTGATGGTGTTGTTATTGCTGGCATCTGGTTTGGACTATGTCACAGCTTGGTCGGCTACCGCTGCGGCGCTCAATAATCTCGGTCCCGGTCTCGGCGCTGTGGCGACCAACTATGCGGATATCGGCAGCTTTGCTAAATGGGTACTGTGCTGGGGTATGCTGTTAGGGCGTTTGGAAATCTTCACCCTGCTGGTGTTATTTACTCCAACATTCTGGAAAAACTAGAGCCAGTGAGCACTAATGAGTTATTCTTTAGCACATAAAAAAGGCCGGTATTCACCGGCCTTTTTTAATTTACTCACAATATGGCTACTGTTCTTTTCGCGCCTTGTAATAGGCCTCTTCAGAAATAGCATGATATTCCATAGCCTGTTTTTTAAATGCCTTTACTGATTCAGCAATTCGACCGGAGATTTCTGAATCCTGTCCTAGCTCAGCCAGCACCTCAGCAGATAGCCTACGTAACTCGGCAATCACGTCGTCAGGCAGTTTTCTCACATCAACACCATGTGTCTCTACCAGCTCTACTAAGGCACTGTTGTTACGCGCAGTATACTCATCGAGCATATCCTGATTAACCGCTCGAGCTGCACCTTCAACAATCGCTTGAAGGTCTGCAGGTAAAGTTGCATAGGCATCCTTATTGACAATCAACTCCAAAATCGGGCCTGGCTCATGCCAGCCTGGATAGTAGTAGTATTTAGCCACCTGATGAAAACCAAATGCTAGATCATTATATGGGCCAACCCATTCGGTCGCGTCAATCACACCAGTCTGCATGGAAGTGTAAAGTTCACCCCCAGGCATAGTCACAGAGACACCGCCGGCACGAGTAATGACATCGCCGCCTAACCCTGGGATGCGCATTTTTAGGCCCTTTATATCTTCCATTGAATTAATTTCGCGATTAAACCAACCGGCCATTTGCACACCAGTGCTGCCACCGGCAAAAGGAATTAGATTAAAGGGGGAGTAGAGTTCCCGCCATAATTCCAAGCCACCGCCATAATGTAGCCAGCCATTCATTTCCTGAGCATTAAGACCAAAGGGTACCGAGGTAAAAAATCCGGTCGCTTTAGACTTTCCTGTCCAGTAGTAGGCTGCGCCATGACCGATCTCCGCAGTTCCTTGGGAAACCGCATCAAAGACTTCAAAGGCAGGTACTAACTGGCCAGCACCAAACACTTTTATTTGGATACGACCGCCACTCATCGCTTCAACTTTTTTAGCGAAGTTTTCTGGCGCAGTGCCCAGCCCGGGATAATTTTTTGGCCAGGTGGTGACAAGCTTCCACTTGTAGACCTTTTGAATATCGACAGTGCCTGCAGTGGCAGGGTCTACATCTTTGCCGCCGCAGCTGGCTAGAATCAGCGAAAGTAGTACCATTATCACAACGCGCATTTTTTACCCCTTTTTATTTTTGTAAGTCTATACAGCGGATAGGTTCGCCGATGCCAAAATTAATATTTTTGTGCCCACAGCTTCAAAACTGACATGCACTCTTGCCCGTGGGCCATTGCCTTCAAAATTTAGGATAACGCCTTCGCCATATACATTGTGGAAAACCTGCTGACCAAGACCAAATCCCGTATCACCACCCTCATCACTCTGTATCGCCCCAGCTGCATAGCTAGTTGGCCTTGCGATATTATTTTGCAGTCGGACTTCTTCGATAACCTCTTTGGGAATATCGCGCACAAATCGAGACACAGAGTTAAACGATTCACTGCCATAAATGGATCTGCTCTCAGCGAAGGTCAAATAAAGTTTTTGCATGGCGCGGGTAATGCCCACATAGGCCAGCCTTCGCTCTTCCTCTAAACGCCCCGGTTCATCAATGGACATTTTGTGCGGAAATAAATTTTCTTCCATCCCAGCGATAAACACTAAGGGAAACTCCAAACCTTTGGCGCTGTGCAATGTCATCAATTGCACCGCATCCTCGTCTTCTTCGGCTTGGCGATCGCCGGCATCCAAAGCCACCTGATCTAGAAATTGCGGCAACACCGGCAAGTCATTATCCTCTGCCTCAAAATTACGACAGGCACTGACTAATTCCTCTAGGTTTTCGACTCGCGCCTGGCCGCGCTCACCTTTTTCACGGCGATGCATTTCGATTAAACCACTGTGGGCAATTGCATTCTCGGCTTGCTCTGCCAGCGGCAACTCATCATGTTGGCCGCTCATTTCATTAATCAACTCTATAAAAATCGCTATGGCATTAGTGGCTCGCGCGGCCAGCCGTTTTTCTTTAACAATAAGAGCCGCAGCGCCCCACATTGATGTTTGCTGCTCACGCGCTAACTCTCGCATTAGCTCCAAGGTACGATCACCAATGCCTCGAGTCGGCACATTAACCACCCGCTCAAAGGCGACATCATCGTGACAATTTAACATCAGGCGCAAATAGGAGAGGGCATTTTTAATTTCGAGGCGCTCATAGAAACGCTGGCCACCATAAATACGGTAGGGAATATCGGCCTGCAATAGTGCCGCTTCTAAAACGCGCGATTGCGCATTGGATCTATATAAAATTGCCGAGTCTTCACGGCGATTGCCATCGTTGCTCCAGCTGTGCAATCGATCGGCAATAAAACGAGCTTCATCATGCTCATTAAATGCCGCGTACAGTGCAATAGCTTCACCTTCACCAGCATCGGTCCAGAGGCTCTTGCCCAAACGATCAGCATTTTTTGAGATAACGGCGTTTGCCGCATTTAGAATATTAGAGGTAGAGCGATAATTTTGCTCTAGCTTGACCGTATGGGTATTGGGAAAATCCCGTTCGTAACTAAGAATATTTTCAACTTTAGCGCCGCGCCATCCATAGATAGACTGGTCATCATCGCCTACTGCAGTAACGCCACTCACTTTGCCGGCCAGTATTCTCAGCCAGGCATATTGCACTGCATTGGTATCCTGAAACTCGTCAACTAAAATATGTTGGAAGCGCTGCTGGTAGTGATCCAGCACCTCTGGTTTGTTCTTCCATAACTCCAGAGCACGCAACAGAAGTTCAGCAAAGTCGATAACACCCAAGCGCTCGCAAGTGGCTTCATACTCACGATAGATCCGCAGCATTGTTGCCAAGTAGGGATCACCACCCTCTTGAATATGGGCGGCGCGCAGGCCTTCATCTTTTTGGCCATTGATCCACCACTGGGCCTGTTTGGGAGGCCAACGCTGCTCATCGAGGTCCATGGCGCGCATCACTCGTTTCACCAGTCGCAGCTGATCGTCAGAATCGAGGATTTGAAAATTCTCTGGCAGGTTAACATCACGCCAATGGGCTTTTAACAGGCGATGGGCTAAACCATGAAAGGTGCCTACCCACATGCCCCGCAATGACATGCCCAATAGATCGTCAATACGCTCACGCATTTCCCGCGAGGCCTTATTGGTAAAGGTTACCGCTAATATGCTGTAGGGGGAGAGGCCATCGACCTGAATCTTCCAGGCAATACGATGGACCAGTACGCGAGTCTTACCGCTGCCAGCGCCAGCCAAAACCAGCAGATGTTTCTTATCACTGGTAACGGCTTCTTCCTGGGCAGGGTTTAAATTATTGAGAATTGGGGTAACGTCCATAGGCCTGCATTCTAGCAACTTAGTGATCAAAATGCGGGGCAGGGGCAATTTCTTTTTTGCTTTTTAATCCTGAGAATCGAAATTTATTGCCCGATATAGTGGGTATATCCGGTCTTATACACTTTTTTTACTACAAAACTGGCATTTCTAGGCCTTTTCTTGTAAATTTTTTACATAATTTTTTTTGGATTTATTATGAAACCTGCTGAACTCACCCAAACCATTAGCGATACGCTCCCTGAACTGCGCAAATCTGAGCGCAAGGTCGCCGGCTTTGTACTCAAGAACCCTTTGCAGGTGATTCGCATGCGCATTGTCGATCTCGCCCAAGAAGCGGAGGTGAGTGAGCCAACAGTGGTACGTTTTTGCCGTGCAGTAGGCTGTCATGGCTTCCAGGACTTTAAACTTGCTCTGGCGCAACAGCTGGCATCAAGCCCAAGTTATGGCCAGATCGCTGTAACAGATACGGATTCAACCCGGGAGTATACCCACAAGGTGTTTGACTCAACTGTAGACACCTTATTAAAGGTTCGGGAGAGCCTTGTGATCGAACGCCTCGATGCTGCAGTTGCCGCTATTTGTGCCGCCGAGCGGGTAGAGTTTTATGGCTTTGGCGCATCCGCTGCTGTTGCTTTCGACGCTCAGCATAAATTCTTCCGCCTACAGATCACCTCCGCTGCATACTCCGACCCCCATCTACAAAATATGTCTGCGACATCGCTTCATTCTGGAGATGTCGTTGTAGCAATCTCTCAATCGGGTCGCACTCAGGCCTTAATAGATTCAATGGAATTAGTTAAACAGGCTGGTGGCGTTGTTATTGCCATTGCACCAAGCGGCTCCCCCATAGCCCGCAATGCAAGTATCGCAATTGAAGTCGATGCCAAAGAAGATATTAAAATCTATACGCCACTGTCATCGCGAATCGCACATCTTGCAGTGATTGACGTACTAGCGATTGGTGTTGCAAAGAAAAAGGGGCCGCAACTACAGCAGCATCTTCAGAAGCTGCAAGAGGGACTAGCCTCACTGAGAAGCCCCTGACATCATCGATATTTTTAATCGACGAGTACAGGTGCTTTTAACCGAAAATTAATTGATGAAAAATACGCCCAAGAATAAGCGTAAAAGCACCCGCGTAACCACCGATCATTGAAAAATATATGGGCATTGCGATATCGAACATTGCCCGTTATTTGAAATTTTCTTATCGCTTAAATTGAGGGAGCCAAAGATCTCAGAGCAAAGGGAATCAAGAGGTGGGTTTAGTTATACTATCCTGGCGTAATCAATTTGAATAAATATTGCCTTGCTCTCGACTATTACTAGCAGGGTGACCCAGAACTATTGCGAAGATCGCTAATGTTGAATGGATAATTATAACCACCATCTTCGCGCCGTTAATTGCTTGTTTCGCCAAACTATAAATCTCTTATGCCAGTCAACCATCCGATAATCTAGCTAACCGTAGCTCGATCGTTACAGGCAGTTAACACTGCAGAGAAATTGGCTGAGCTGGCCTCAGTAATTTACTGTTGTCGACTACTCAACTGTCACTGAGTAGTTTTGTTTGGTGCATTAACTTTCTTTGTAATCCTCTTCAAGGAGTCCCTTTGCCTTTAAATCTTTTATGAGTTTTTGCATTTTGCTTAAGCATATAATTCCAAATATAAAACCCATTGTTCCCAATGACATTCCCAGCATTCCAAATACTTCCATAATTTTTCCTTTTTAATGCACTACTCTTTTCTACTCCACCGTGACTGATTTAGCCAAATTTCTGGGCTGATCCACATCAGTCCCCTTTAGTAACGCTACATGATACGAAAGCATCTGTAGTGGCAATGTATAAATAATGGCTTCTAGGCTTTGGGGAACATGGGGCATATCAATAACTGTGATCCCGGGTTCACTAACAAATCCTGAATCGCGATCTGCAAAGACGAATAACTGACCGCCGCGAGCGCGCACTTCATGTAAATTTGATTTTAATTTTTCCAATAATTCATTATTGGGAGCAACGGTTACAACGGGCATATCTTCATCAACTAGTGCCAGTGGGCCATGCTTTAGCTCCCCAGATGGATAGGCTTCAGCATGAATATAAGATATTTCTTTTAGCTTAAGGGCGCCTTCAAGCGCGATCGGATATTGTTCGCCGCGACCTAAAAATAAAGCGTGATGTTTGTTGGCAAATGATTCTGATACTGCTTCGATAACAGGGTCTAATGCTAATACCTGTTCGCTGAGCTCCGGCAATTTGTGCAGATTTTGCACAAGTTCCTTTTCAGTCTTTGCGTCCAAGCCTTTGTGTTTTGCTAATGATAAAGAGAGAAGTTGCAGTGCCACTAACTGAGTAGTGAAGGCCTTAGTAGATGCTACGCCAATCTCTGGCCCAGCCATGGTCATTAGTGAAATATTTGACTCACGAACCAATGAGCTGTTGGCAACATTACAGATTGCCAAAAACCCCAGGTAGCCATTTTCTTTGGCTTTACGCAGGGCAGCTAATGTATCTGCCGTTTCTCCGGATTGTGAAATTGTGACAAACAGCGTTCCTTCGGGAACTGCAACCTTTCGGTAGCGGTATTCACTGGCAACTTCTACTTGGCAGGGCGCTCCGGCATATTGCTCTAACCAATACTTGGCGACAAGACCGGAATGGAAGCTAGTGCCACAGGCAATAATATGTATGGTGTTGGTTTTTTGAAATAGTTCTTCCGCTTGGTAACCGAAAATAGCATCACGGATATGATTATCAGCGATACGACCAGCAAACGTATTTGCTAATACAGTAGGCTGTTCAAACATTTCTTTCTGCATAAAGTGGCGATACTTGCCTTTTTCTGCGACCTGATCTTTCTCATGCAATTCTTGCATGGGCCGGTCAACTTTATTATTGGCTATATCGAAAATTTGATAAGCCTCATGGCTAAGCTCAACCAAATCCCCTTCTTCTAAAAAGATAAAACGATCGGTGACTTGCCGCAATGCCATTTGATCTGAGGCGATAAAGTTTTCATCAATGCCGACACCAATGACCAATGGGCTACCACTGCGAGCAGCAATAATACGGGTCGGTTCATCTTCCGCAATAACACCTAATGCATAGGCACCCTCTAGGCGCTCTATGGTTTTTTGTACGGCGCTACGCAGATTTTTTTCTGTTATTAAATAATGATTTACTAGGTGAGCAATAACTTCGGTATCTGTGGACGACAGAAAGGTATAGCCAGCATTGGTCATTTCACGACGTAGTTCATCATGGTTTTCAATAATGCCATTGTGTACAACTGACACACCGGCCGACGTATGTGGATGAGAGTTTTCGGTGCTTGGCTCGCCGTGAGTGGCCCACCTTGTATGTGCAATGCCTGTATGGCCGGACAAAGGATTTTGTGCGGCTACGGCTTCTAGCAACGCAACCTTGCCAATACTCTTTCTGGTTTGCACGGTTTGGTTGTTATCAATTATTGATAGGCCTGCGGAGTCATAACCGCGATACTCCAAACGATGAAGCCCTTCAATTAGTATTTTATAAACATTTCTCTGAGTGGCTGCGCCAACAATTCCGCACATGGATTAACTATCCTTTTTAGTGGGGCGTTTCCAGCCCTCGATGTTGCGTTGTTTTGATCTGCTCACAGCCAAGGCACTGGCAGAAACATCCTGTGTCACGGTAGAACCCGCCGCTACAAAACCCTGCTCACCGATCGTCACCGGCGCAATCAGTGTGCTATTTGAGCCAATAAAGGCACCACCGCCAATATCGGTTTTATGTTTATTGACGCCGTCATAGTTACAGGTAATGGTGCCTGCACCGACGTTGACGTTTGCACCCAACTCGGCATCACCGACATAGCTGAGGTGATTGATTTTACTGCCGTCACCTACAATGGTTTTTTTAGTTTCAACAAAGTTGCCGACTTTAGTATTTTTGCCCAGCTTGGTGCCTGGTCGAATTCTGGCGAAAGGGCCAAGAGTTGCGTGATCACCAATATCAGCTGATTCGATGACTGTATTGGATTTAATCTCAACACCATCACCAATAATGCTGTCGATAATATGGCAATTTGGCCCAATGCGGACACCTGAGCCTAAATGAACCTGGCCCTCAAAAATACAGTTCACATCGATAAAATTATCTGTCCCTGCACTAAGTTTCCCACGCTGATCAAATCGGTTTGGATCTGCTAGAGTGGTTCCTGAAAGCATCAGTGCTTCAGCGAGATGTAGCTGATGGGCCCGCTCTAACTGGCTCAATTGAATTCGATTATTCACTCCCTCTACCTCAGTTGCCGATGTGGGTTGAATACTGGTTATGTTATAGCCATTGGCTCGAGCAAGGGCAATAAGATCGGTTAGATAATATTCCCCCTGAGCGTTGTTATTGCCAACTTGCGGTAGCCATTCAATCAACTGACTAGCCCCCAAGGCCAAAACACCGGTATTGATCTCTTTGATAGCAAGCTGTTCTGGGCTGGCGTCTTTCTGTTCAATAATGGAGTCGATCTCACCGGCCTGGTTGCGCACAATGCGCCCATAGCCCATGGGATTGTCGAGGTTGATGGTGAGCAAGCTAATATTTTTCGCGGATACGGCGGTTAACATCTTGCTGATGGTGTTCGGACTTATCAGAGGTACATCGCCATAGAGAATTAGAACCTTGGCGTCGAGGCGCAAATGGGGAACAGCCATTTGTACCGCGTGGGCTGTGCCCAGCTGTTCTGTCTGCTGAACAAAGATACTACCGCTGGTTGCAGTGATCTGTTCTACCTGCTCGGCACCATGCCCAGTAACCACGATCTTTTTGCCATTGGCCACAGTATCGGCTGCCGCTAATACATGAGCCAGCATTGGTTGTCCTGCTAATTGATGCAGTACTTTAGGCAGAGCAGACTGCATGCGCGTGCCTTTGCCGGCGGCGAGAATAACAATATCCGTACTGGTCATGGGCGGTTTTTAAATGCTCCGGTCTATGGCAATTAACATAAGTTTTGTAGCTGATCACGGTACTGTCAAATGGGCAACAACACAAGTGCTATAGGGGTTGGCCGCGAGCCAGCGCCGCTCTTCAGGCTAAAAACTATAGACAAAAAAAAGGGTGGCTTAGCCACCCTTTTTAGTCAGCGGCCGATTAGCCACCTAACTTCTTGCGTAATGTCTGAACTGTACGAAGCTGGGCTGTGGATTCCGCTAACATAGCGGCAGCTTTCGAGTACTCTATCTCGCCCGACTGGTTGGCCAGCGCAGTTTCAGCTTCTTTTACCGCTTCCGCTGCTGCCGCTTCATCAATATCATCTGCTCGCACTGCTGTATCAGCCAGTATTGAGATAGTATTTGGCTGCACTTCCAAGTAGCCACCCGACAGATAGTAAACCTCTTCTTCACCATTCTGTTTGACCAGGCGAACCGGCCCAGGGCGCAAATCGCTCAGCAGCGGCGCATGTCCAGCTGTAATACCCAGTTCGCCAAGCGATCCAGTGGCAACAACCATCTCGACCAACCCGGAGAACAGGGATTCATCCGCACTTACGATGTCACAATGAACTGTTATAGCCATTTCTTTATTGCCTTTGCTTGCTGCAATTTATAGGTTTTTTGCTTTTTCTACCGCTTCGTCGATAGAACCAACCATGTAGAACGCCTGCTCTGGCAGCTCATCGTACTGACCATCCAAAATACCTTGGAAACCAGCGATAGTGTCTTTTAGAGATACATACTTACCTGGTGAGCCGGTGAAGATTTCAGCAACATGGAATGGCTGTGACAGGAAGCGCTCAATCTTACGGGCGCGTGCTACGGCCATTTTATCTTCTTCTGAAAGCTCATCCATACCCAAAATCGCAATAATATCTTTCAGCTCTTTATAACGCTGCAATACTGACTGTACGCCACGTGCAACTTCATAGTGTTCGGTGCCGATAATCAGTGGATCAAGCTGACGTGAAGTCGAATCCAGTGGATCTACCGCTGGGTAGATACCTTTGGAAGCAATATCACGGCTCAGTACAACAGTTGAATCCAAGTGAGCAAAAGTAGTTGCAGGAGATGGATCGGTTAAATCATCCGCCGGTACGTATACCGCCTGAACTGATGTAATAGAACCAGTCTTGGTTGAAGTAATACGCTCCTGAAGTACGCCCATCTCTTCAGCCAGTGTAGGCTGGTAGCCTACCGCTGAAGGCATACGACCCAACAGTGCGGATACTTCTGTACCTGCCAATGTGTATCGGTAGATGTTATCAACGAACAATAGAACGTCTTTACCTTCGTCACGAAATTTTTCTGCCATGGTCA
>ENA-UZWU01004950-UZWU01004950.1-metagenome-genome-assembly--contig:-Day-4--1m-contig-4950_pt1 | contig 48394 bp, 42 predicted proteins | sample MGYA00260345_ERZ794905 | MGnify/ENA metagenome assembly ERZ794905
TTCTTCTAGTGAAGTCGCTTTGCCTGATGCGTCAAACGATACCGCCCCATAGCGTTCAGGGTCAGGCACCTCATAAGCAAAAATAACTCCACCATCTGGATTTATACAGTTTTGAAGTGTTGTTTGCAGGCCTGTGCCATAAAAAATATTGTCTCCCAAAATGAGGGCTACGGAATCGTTCCCAATAAACGATTCACCTATTGAAAATGCCTGTGCCAAACCTTTTGGTTTGGGCTGAACGGCATAGGAAAAAGAACACCCCAATTGGCTGCCGTCGCCTAACAAGCGTTCAAAAAGCGGAAGGTCTTTTGGCGTGGAAATAATCAAAATTTCTCGAATTCCGGCGCTCATAAGCGTTGACAACGGATAGTATATCATCGGTTTGTCGTATACAGGCATCAATTGCTTACTCACCGATAAGGTAATCGGATGAAGTCGCGTGCCTGAACCTCCTGCTAGTATAATGCCTTTCATGTGTTAAATGTACTATTTTGATATGAGCCGTCACGTATGGCGTCTATCCATGCTTGGTTTGACAAATACCAATCTATGGTTTTTACAATCCCTTCTTCAAACGTATGTTCGGGCTTCCAGTGCAGTTCCCGCATAATTTTAGCGTTGTCAATGGCATAGCGCTTATCGTGACCAGGGCGGTCTTTCACAAACGTGATTAAGGGTAACGAAGCGCCCTCGGGTCTGCCGAGTACTTTGTCGGTTTCCCGAATCAAAGCTTTTACCAAATCAATGTTTTTCCACTCATTAAGCCCACCAATGTTATAGGTTTCGCCCACTTTCCCTTCTTCCAAAATGGTTTTTATGGCTGCCGCATGATCTGCTACATACAACCAATCTCGGGTGTAATTCCCATCGCCATAAATGGGGATATTCTTGTTCTTTACAATCGCTTCAATACAAACTGGTATAAACTTTTCTGGAAACTGATTGGGGCCATAATTGTTAGAGCAATTCGATATTAGCACAGGCAGCTTATAGGTTTCGGCATAGGCGCGAACAAAATGATCGGAGCTTGCTTTTGATGCGGCATAGGGGGAGTTGGGTTGGTAGGGTGAGCTTTCTGTAAATAGCCCTGTTTCGCCCAACGAACCATACACTTCGTCTGTACTGATGTGATAAAACAACCCTCCTGATTGATGCGTTGCCTTAAAACTGTGCAACAGATTAAGGGTGCCTAAAATATTGGTTTTAGCAAACACTAATGGATCTGAAATGGAGCGGTCTACATGCGACTCCGCTGCCAAGTGGATGACGTGTTTGAATTTATGTTGTTCGAATAGATTTTGTACAAAATCTGCATCTGTAATATCCCCATGAACAAAGCTGTAGTTTTCCTTGTCCGCTATTCCTGAAAGGTTGTTCAGATTCCCGGCATAGGTAAGCTTATCTAAATTGAAGACATGATAGGATTTGTCCTTCAAAAAGCGCTTAACTACATGCGAGCCAATAAAGCCGGCGCCACCTGTAATGAGAATTTTCATTCGTTGTAACTTTTGCTTTTTAGGAAGGTGTCCAGGTAAAGTGTTAAATAAAATAAAGCCAGCAACAATAAGCCTGAGGCAATCCCTTGAGCCTTTTTGTTTTTCCAAAAGGATTCCTCTAAGTATCCTACTTTAGGAAAAGCAGCCACAACATCAACCACATTCCTTGCCTTTAGTTTGTCTAGGCGTATTTTTTCTATTTGTTCTGAAAGCGTGATTTTTCTATTGAGTAAGGCTATTTCTGCATTGTCTTCTGTAGACTCTGACATATAGAGGTTGGTTCCATTTGAAAAAGCCTTATTGGCTTCAACAATTCTAACCTCTTCAAATAAAGACAACAACGAATCTGCTTGTACAATCGAAACCTGTGTGATAGAATCCATTAGCTCTAAATTTGCAAGCTGCGTCGCTTGTTGATCTTTAAAATATGTTGCTTCAGAAACAGATGTAATCAGCGGAGACAACAAGCTTGAAAAAACATCTTGTTGTGTTGATTCAACCTTAAGCATGTGTATTTTTCTTTCAAAGTCGCTTATCTGCTTAACGTATTGCTTATAAGACATCTCGGTGGCTACCAAGGAGTCTAGTCCCATCGTATAATCGTTATATTCCTGCAACAAGCTTGTTTTGGTCACAAAGGGAGTTATTTCAAGCTTTTTTAGCGAGGCTGCCTCAGATAAAGAAATACCAAAAAAAGACGCCAGCTGAACAGAATCTTTTTGAATGGCAAGGTCATTTAAATAATTTATGTTCCCGTACAACTGTCGGGCACTATCAAAGTGTGGCTCAACCGTAGCGGTGGCAACGTATTTCTGGGGTGTTGTGCGTTCTAAAAAAACGCCCGCGGCAAGACCTAAAATACTGGCTAAGGCAAAATATAAGGTGCGTTTGCGTACAAAAACAGCAAGCTGGAGTATGGTGTTTAGTACAAATAAAATAATATTGCTTATCGATTTAAACAGCTTTGAAATGCCGTTCCCGATTGCGTTGAAAAGAACGCCTAAATCAATTTCTTCGCTTTCGTTTGTGTTTTTTGGTTTAGATGTGCTCATGCTTTTTTTGTTTAAGTCTATGCTGCGCAAAGGCAGAACGGAAATTCTATGATTTTATTTTGTTAAAACTGTTTGTTCAGTGCGTCTGCTATTTTTCTATCATTTGTAAGCCGAGGTGTTTTGTTCTGTCCGCCCAATTTGCCAATCTTTTTCATATACTGTTCAAAAGCACCTGTAGGCAACGGTTTGATGACCAATGGACGTAAAACGCCTCCTGTGATTAAATCGTCGTAATAAGTGTTTTGCTTGCGCATAGAAAGGTCTAGTGTTTTTGCAAATGTAGCCAAATCTTCTGGGGCGCTATCAAAAGCAACCCACCATTCATGATGTGGCAATCCCGCATCAGGAGTAACTTGTGGTGCAACGGTAAACTCGGTTACACGAGCATCGTACACTTGTAACGTTTCTTCCATCGCTTGTTCCACTTCTTTTCCAATTACGTGCTCGCCAAATGCCGAAATGAAATGTTTTATTCTTCCCGAAACAATTATGCGATATGGCTTAAGGTTAACAAACTCAACGGTGTCGCCAATATTATAGCCCCATAACCCAGCAGAAGTGTTGAGAATGATGGCGTAATTAACCCCCTTTTTAACCGCTGCTAATGAGACGCGGGGAGGGTTTTCTTCGTGTATTTTATCCACCTCAACAAACTCATAGAAAATCCCAGCATCCAGTTGCAATAGCATGCCGTTCTCGTCAGGATGATCTTGAAAAGCAATAAAGCCTTCCGATGCTGGATATAACTCTACGCTGTCAATCTTCTTGCCTATCAACTCCTCTAAAATCGATCTATAAGGCGCATAGTTTACTCCCCCGTATACGAAGAGTGAAAAGTTTGGAAAAATATCTTTTATTGGTTGATTGGTTTTGGCTTTAAGGCGCTCAAAATACATCTTTACCCATGGTGGAATTCCGCTGATTAAGCGCATGTCTTGATCCTGTGTTTCTACTACTATAGCATCAACCTTTTGCTCCCAATCGTCTATGCAGTTTGTTTGCCAAGAAGGCATGCGGTTTTTTTGCAAATACGAAGGAATATAATGCGCCACAATCCCCGACAAACGGCCTGTATCAATCCCGTTGGTTTTGGATAATATTGGACTGCCCTGTAAAAAAATCATTTTCCCATCAACAAAAGAAGTATTCCCCGAATGGTGGATATAATGAAACAATGCGTTTTGAGCGGTTTTTATATGCGTCGGCATCGACTCTTTTGAAATGGGAATATACTTTATCCCAGAAGTGGTCCCCGATGTTTTTGAAAAGTAACGCGGTTTTCCTGGCCATAAAATATCGGCTTCACCCGCAACAACCTTATCAACATAAGGGCGTAAACCTTCATAATCTCGAAGGGGCACATGCTTTGCAAAATCTTCATAATTGTCTATTTGAGCAAAGCCATGGTCTTGCCCAAAAGCCGTGTTTTTTGCTTTTTTAAGCAACATTTTTAATACCTTTTCTTGAGTTTGTATTGGTTTTTTAGCCCATTTGTTGGTGCTGCTAACCGCGCGCTTGGCCCACTTTTTTGCGAAAAGTTGTTTAATGCTCATTGTTCGAAGTCTATAAATTCTTCAGGGTTCAATGCGTAACCATCGCTCCAAAGCTCAAAATGTAAGTGTGGTCCCGTTGTCATGGTGCCGGTGTTCCCCGCAATAGCAATAACTTGACCTGGTTCGACAGCGTCGCCTTGGCGGACGTTTAGTGAAGCGTTGTGCTTATAAACCGATATAATATTAAAGGGGTGGTCAATGATAAGAACATACCCTGTTTCGGTAGTCCAGCTCGCGAAAATCACATTGCCCTCTGCCGCAGCTTTAACAGGCGTATTTCGGGGTACCACAACATCTACAGCATAGTGCGCTACAGACGAGTCAAACTCTTGGCTTATGGTTCCTGAAACTGGAGGAAACAAAACAAACGGTATGGTTTGCCCTGCAGATGCCAATAGGTTGTACTTGTCGTCTTGGGCAACCTCTGCGCGGAGTAAAGAATCTGCTGATGATGTAGAAAATCCAGCGGCATCGTCAAGTTGAGTGGTGTCTAGCCGCATCTGGGTTTCCAATTCTTGAAGGTCTAGATCGCCTCTTAGCACTTTGTTAACCGATGAAATATAACGTTGATTTCTTAACAACGCCAGCTGCAGTGAATCCAAACGATAATTATTACGTATGGCTTGCCTTCTTATTTCAGAAGAGTCATAGCCCGGAATGTACTCTTTTAATTGAGTGCGTGATATGACTAAAAAAGTAGTTGCAATGAGCAGAACTATGATAACACTTACAGCAAGAAATACATTTAATCTGCTGAGTTTATAAGAAAAACGCTCCTCAAATGTTTCTTCGTTTAGGATAACAAATCGGTACTTGGCAAGCCACCGCTGCCAAAATCCAGGTTTTTTGTTTTTTTTGTTATCCATCTGTGCAAATATAACTAGTTGTTTGATAGCGTGCGCTGACTTCTGCCAAGTCCGTTTTCTTTGTTACCTTTGTAAAAAATCAATAGTATGATACTTGCTATTAGTCCTGTTCAAATTCTTGTTATTGCGCTTGTAGTGCTACTCTTGTTTGGTGGAAGGAAAATTCCAGAGCTTATGAAAGGCCTCGGTACCGGAATCAAAGAGTTTAAAAACGCCACCAAAGAAGAAGAGAAAAAAGACGCTTCAAAAGAAGACTAGTCCTTTTTTAATTGTTGCATTGATTGCATAATTGCTTCTGTTTCAAACACATAGTCTCTTTTGGCTACAGTCGGTGCAAAGACAAAGCCTTCCATAACTAGGTATCGGTTGTTTTTTTTGTCGTCCAATAAAAACTGCAAAAAAGGTCCTGCCATAAAATCTCCTTTTACCTCCCAAGTACCTCGCGTTTCTATCGCTTGCATGCCGTTAATCGTGGTCTTATAAACATAAGGCTCGTAAGCCGCTTCGGTAATAAGGTGTGTGCTTGCTAATCTGCCTGGAATAAATGCTTGGCCTACTGAATCACGAATACGAATAATGTCTGCCAAGGGTTGTTTAAAATCAAGCTGGGTCGTTCTTGGCAACGCATAAACAATAAGGTTTACATGCCCTTTGCGAATTTCCCGCTGAAACCAAACGGCACTTTTTTCTTGCTTAAATACAGAGTAGGCTGAAGGAATCGAAAGATCTATTCCAAACCTGTCTTGAAGTGCATGTTGATTTAATGTTGATTTAAGTGTGCGTCTTTGACGTTCTGCAAGCTCTCCTTTTTTAAACGACTTGATAATCCCTGACGATTGAGACAGTATCATTTCAACAAGCGTAGCGGTATCAGGCGCGCTCAATACGGCCATTTTTTGCGGGCTTGCATAACGATTTTTGTCCGTTCTTATGACAACCTCATCGCCAAACCCTGCCCATAAAACCATACGGCTTAACCTTGTAAAGCCCGTAAAAACTTCGGGGGGTATTTGCTTTAAGTCAAAAAGAGGTTCTTTTTGTGGCAATCCTTCCGCCGGGAAAGCAAAGGCCGCGCGTACCGCGTCGCCTACTTCTGTTTCCCACAACAAATCAGGCATCACGACGGATATGGTGTTGATGTTTCCGTTGGACGATTTTACCAAGGGCGTTGATGGGCGGTTTTGACAACCCAACACAACAAAAAGCAATAAGAAAATGCGAGTGTTCATGAAAGTATAACAATAATTACGCCAACATGGCAGCAATCCCCGGTAGTGTTTTCCCTTCCAAACTTTCTAACATGGCTCCGCCACCTGTGGAAACATAACTGACCTCGTTCTCTAGGTTAAATTCTTTTACCGCTGCAACCGAGTCTCCTCCGCCCACTAGTGAGAACGCTCCGTTTTTGGTTTGTTCCACAATACTCGCGCCCAAAGCGCGGGTTCCTTTAGAAAAGTTTTCAAATTCAAAAACGCCCAAAGGTCCATTCCACAAAATGGTTTTAGATTGCTTTACTACGGTATCAAATTTAGCTTCGGAAAGTGGCCCTGCATCCATTCCCTCCCAATCGTCTGGGATTTCGTTAATAGGAAATATTTGCTGAGGTGTGTCGTTGGAAAAATCTTGGCCTGCACTTACATCTACTGGCAAGTGTACTTGCACGCCCAGTGCTTTTGCTTGTTCGAGAATCGATAGTGCCAGGGGCATCTTGTCGTCTTCACAAATAGATTTCCCTATTTTACCTCCTTGTGCTTTAATAAAGGTAAAAGCCATGCCTCCACCAATAATCAGGTGGTCGACTTTTGAAAGGATGTTTTCGATAATGGTGATCTTGGAAGACACCTTTGCGCCACCCAAAATAGCCAAGACAGGCTTTTCTCCAGATGCCATTACTTTGTCAATGGCCGTTATTTCTCCTGCCAGCAAATGCCCAAAACACTTCTTGTTTGGAAAAAACTGTGCCACCACTGTGGTTGAGGCGTGTGCGCGATGCGCAGTGCCAAATGCATCGTTCACATAAACTGTTCCTAGCTCAGAAAGGGCTTTTGAAAAGTCCTTATCTCCTTTGGTTTCCTCTTCGTGAAATCGCAAGTTCTCCATTAATAGTACCTCACCTTGGCCCAATGCTGCTGCTTGAGCTGTGGCCTTTGAACCAACAACTTCATCACAAAAGTGTATGGCTTTGCCTAGGTGTTTTTCAAGTGTGGGAACTATTTGCTTAAGACTTAGTTTAGGGTCACTCCCTTTAGGTCTGCCCAAGTGAGACATCAACACACAGCTCCCGCCTTGCTCTAATATATATTGAATAGTGGGCAGCGCAGCAACGATTCTTGTGTCGTCTGTTACATTGCCGTTATCGTCTAACGGAACGTTAAAGTCTACGCGTATCAAGGCACGTTCCTGACTAAATGAAGTGTTTTGTAGGGTATTCATGTGTGTGTTTTGTTTGCGCAAAAATACAATATCATCTTGGTTTGAAGTAGTCCATTTTTATAAACTGCATGTTTGTATATTTAGGCATGCTTTTTAATGCCGTATTGGGTCACGATACTCAAAAGAAATCATTGGCCGACAGTCTTGCTGTCAAACGTATTCCGCACGCCCAACTTTTTGAAGGCGACGACGGACACGGGCTGTTAACCGTCGCGCTGGCCTATGCCAATGCTGTGGTTTGTGGAGATAATCCAGAAGGGGCTTCCATGCAAAAAGCAATAGGAATGGTTCATCCTGATATTCATTTTGTTTTCCCAACGGCTATTACTTCCGATGTAAAAACAAAACCCACTTCAAATGACTTCCTTGGAAAATGGCGAGGCTTTGTCTCCGAACAGCCTTTTGGATCACTATATGATTGGATGCGCTATTTGGGCACTGAAAACAAACAGGGTGTTATCAATGTTAACGACGCCTTGTCCGTAATGCAAAAAGTCAGCCTTAAATCATTTGAAGGTGGATGGAAATGTGTCATTATTTGGCATGCCGAAAAACTCACCATTGCAGCATCTAACAAATTACTAAAGAGCATAGAAGAGCCTCCTGCTAAAACACTGTTTTTGCTTTTATGTCCCGATGCCTTTCAACTTATTGCAACCATCAGATCAAGGTGTCAACGAACCCGCTTTGGCGGTATTGATCAAAACCTTATCGCGCAGCATCTGGAAAAAAAAGGTGTCGCTAAAACCTTATCCGCTGCGGTTGCTGGCCAATCAAAAGGTAATGTGGGAAAAGCGCTTGGTCTTGTAGATCAACAAAATGAGCTTGCGCAATATGAAGATTGGTTTGTTGCTTGGGTGCGCACTGCTTTTCGTGCAAAAGGAAATAAAGCTGTGGTGCTAGAACTTTCTGAATGGAGTCAGTCTTTGGCGTCAAAGGGCATTGAAACGCAGAAACAATTTTTGTCGTTCGCCATACAAATGTTTCGGGCTGCGCTTATGAATCATTATAAGTTGGAGGCTGTTGCCAACTTTTATCCCAAGTCAGATTTCAAACTTGAGCGCTTTGCGGCTTTTATTCATGGCGCTAACATTTTGCCTATTATTACTGCGCTTGAAAACAGCATGTATCACCTTTCCCGAAATGGCAGCCCACAAATGATTTTTACCGAACTCTCCTTCAAGTTAACACGCTTACTGCACACAAAAGCATAAATAGCTTTTGCTTATTGTGTTTGCGTTTTGTTATAGGCGGCGCTTATTTTTCGCGCTCTTTTCTTTTGGTGCTATTCCTTTTTATTTAAGTGTTCCTGCCGCTTATATGGTTGTGCTTAAAAAAGTCGCTTAAATCGCTTTATTTTGGTTTTTGGAGGAAAAAAGTGAGTGATGAGGTGTTTGTAGGTTGCCAGTCTTTGAAATTTGCAAACAGTCCTTTATAAAGTGCTTTCATCCACGGCACTTTAGCCTTTCGATATTGTTCGGAAAGCAGCGAAATATAAAAAGCGTCCCAATACATGTTTTTTGTGATGAGCAATTCAAAGCCTGCTTTACGCCCAAGTAACGATATGGCGTGTTTGTTGTAGTGCCAGCGGTGGCGAGGCACGTCATAAGCAGCCCAAAAAGATTTGTAATGTTTGGCATCCCATGAGGCGGCGTTGGGTACAGCCAAAACCAATACACCCCCCGGCTTAAGGGATTTATAAAACGATGCCAAGGCTTCACCGGGCTTATTTATATGTTCAAAAACATGCCACAGCGTTATAACATCAAATTGGTTTTCTTTTAGGGGTATGGAAACCAAGCTAAGCTGTCTATGTTTGAGGATTTCAGTTGCGCTTGGGGAAGTCTCGTAAACACAAACCCGCCATCCCTCTTGTTGAGCGGCTAGGGCAAAGTCGCCGTTGCCTGCGCCGTAATCCAACATTTGTCCTTTAGTCGCATATTGACGAATCCTGTTGAGTTTTGATTTGATATTACGCCGCTTAACCCATGCATAAACTTTGGCTTTAAAACTATTGGCTTTGGTTTCGTGTGAGGCATATCCTGTTTTGGGATAATATTGTTCAAGTTCCACATCGCTGAGTTCGGGAATCGTTTTTAATGCCGTGGTTTCCTTGTCCAATACCAAATCAAAGCTGGACTTGCTGACGAGGTGGTCGATAACGGCAAATGGTTTCACGTGGAACAATTAACGACCCATATACACCAACAACACAGACAAATCACTTGGTGATACGCCGCTAATGCGTGAGGCTTGTGCTATGGTTACGGGTTGGATTTTATTGAGTTTCTGTCGCGCTTCTATGGATAAGGATTTTACCTTTTCATAGTCAAAATCTTTAGGAATCGGTACGTGCTCTAAAGAAGAAAGTTTGTCTGCTTGTAGTTTTTCCTTGGCAATATAACCTGCGTATTTAACTTGGATTTCAACCTGCTCTAAGGTGGCGGTGTCAATGGCTTCTTTAGTCACAAAGTCGCTAACCGTGTTAAGTGTGAGGAAATCTGCGATTGTTAGATTCGGACGGGCCAACACTTTTCCCATTTTCAGAGATTGCTTTACTGGGCTAGAATCCTTATCCATCAGAATTGGGTTAATGTCTTTGGGCACTACGCTTGTTTTTTCAAAGAAGCGCAATAAAGCCGAGGCCTTTTGTGATTTAGTTTCTAACAGACGCATACGCTTGTCAGAAGCAAGCCCTATATCGTGAGATCTAGGCGTAAGGCGGAGGTCTGCGTTATCTTGTCTCAACAAGGTGCGGTATTCTGCCCTTGATGTAAACATTCGATACGGCTCTTCGGTGCCTTTGGTAATAAGATCATCAATTAACACACCGATATAAGCCTCTTCGCGGCTAAGAATAAAAGATTCTTTTTGTGCGACATGGTTGTGGGCGTTGATTCCAGCCATGATGCCTTGTGAAGCGGCTTCTTCATAACCAGTAGTGCCGTTGATTTGCCCTGCAAAAAACAAGCCCGAGACAAGCTTGGTCTCCAAGCTATGTTTGAGTTGTGTGGGTTGGAAAAAATCATACTCAATGGCATAACCCGGTCTAAAAAACTTAACCTTTTCAAAGCCGGCAACAGCAGATAGCGCCTTGAACTGGACTTCTTCTGGAAGCGATGTAGAGAAGCCATTTACATAAACCTCTACGGTGTCCCACCCTTCCGGCTCAACAAACAATTGATGTCTGTCTTTTTCGGCAAAACGGTTTATTTTATCTTCAACCGATGGGCAATAACGTGGGCCTATACTTTTAATTCGTCCATTAAACATGGGGGAGCGATCAAAACCTTCCCTAAGTAAGTCGTGAACAACGGGACTCGTATATGTCATATGGCAAGAACGCTGTGTTTTTAGCGTGTGGCTGTCGTCTAGATATGAAAATTTAGAGGGGTTACTATCGCCCGGCTGTTCTGTCATCTTGCTGTAATCCAAAGACCTTCCGTCAACCCGGGGTGGAGTGCCTGTTTTCATGCGGCCAGAAGTAAAACCTCTTTCTATTAATCGTTCCGTGAGGCCAAACGAAGCGCCTTCACCTGCGCGACCACCTCCGAATTGTTTGTCGCCAATATGAATAAGACCATTAAGGAACGTGCCGCTTGTTAGTACCACAGATTTCGCTTTAATTTCAATGCCTAGTGAGGTAACAACTCCTGCAATGCTGTCCTTTTCGAAGAGGAGGTCTGTGACCATTTCTTGGTAGAAATCAAGATATTCCGTTTGTTCTAATTTGTTGCGCCAGTGCTGTGCAAACATCATCCGATCAGATTGTACGCGTGGGCTCCACATGGCGGGGCCTTTGGAGCGGTTAAGCATCTTGAACTGTATGGCCGATGAATCTGAAACGACTCCACTATATCCGCCAAGTGCGTCTATTTCTCTAACAATCTGGCCTTTTGCAATACCGCCCATGGCAGGGTTACAGGACATTTGACCTATGTTTTGGAGATTCATGGTAATAAGCAGGGTGTTGCTGCCCATATTGGCTGCAGCTGCGGCAGCCTCTGCGCCTGCATGCCCGCCGCCAACTACAATTACGTCATAAATATCACGAAACATGGCTTTCCTTATTTTGTTCCACGTGAAACAATTCTATACATGCTTGCTCTGCCATTCGCATAGCTGCTATTTGAGATTCTGTTTTATCCTTAAACCCAAAACAGTGTAAGAGTCCATGAGACATAACACGAAGCAGCTCTTCATCAAAAGGAACATTAAGCTCAACTGCGTTTTCACGGACACGCGTTACGGATATGGCAATATTGGCAGAAACATCTTTTCCAACGCTGTCGTCAAAGGTGATGATGTCTGTTAACGTGTTGTGATTCAGATATTTAAGGTTTAATTCAAGCAAGGCTTCATCATCCATAAAGGCATAAACAAGCGTCAGGGCCGTTGCGTTATGCTGGTTTGCGCATTTTGTAAGCCAGTTGACAAACATTTGTTCATCAACAAGCACAAAATCTGTTTGGTATGTAAGGTCCACCGATGCATCCATAGCGCAAATATATTCAATTAGAGTTGTAATAAAAGATGAATAGTCGTTGTATCTTTGACAAACTATTATGTCTATACGCGTTCGTTTTGCACCTAGCCCTACCGGCCCCTTGCACATTGGGGGTGTCCGCACGGCACTATACAACTATTTATTCGCCAAGAAACACGGAGGCGTGTTTATCCTAAGGGTTGAAGATACCGATCAAAATCGTTTTGTTGACGGGGCAGAGGCCTACATAACAAAAACGCTTGATTGGTTGAGCATAAGCCCAGACGAAAGCCCAAGCAAACCAGGAACAACTGGTCCGTACCGACAAAGTGAGCGAAAGGACGGCTACCTAAAATATGCTCAGTTATTGGTGAAAAACAGCAGTGCTTATTTGGCATTTGATACAGCAGATGAGCTACAAAGCCTACGCGAAGCGGCTGAGCAAAAGGGCGGACGCTTTATCTATAATTGGGAAAACAGGAATCACCTTAAGAACAGCTTGTCGTTACGTGCTGACGAAGTCGCTGCACTAATTGAAAACAAAGCCCCTTATGTCATTCGGTTCAAAAGTTATGCAAAAGGGAGGGACAAGTCATTGTCTATGGTTGACAAAATTAGAGGAGACATCGTGGTTGACACCTCTTTGTTAGACGATAAGATTCTTGTAAAACAAGACGGCATGCCTACTTATCACCTCGCGAATGTAGTAGATGATCACCTGATGGAAATCAGTCATGTAATTCGGGGAGAGGAGTGGTTGCCTTCAATGGCGTTGCACGTGCTTTTGTACAATGCTTTTGGTTGGAAAACGCCTGTTTTTGCACATGTGCCGTTGATTTTGAAGCCCTCGGGAAAGGGAAAGCTTTCAAAGCGGGATGGCGATAAATTCGGTTTTCCAGTATTTCCCTTGCGGTGGGACAAAGACACACCAGGCTTTAAAGAGGCTGGCTACTTGCCCGAAGCGATGGTCAATTATTTGGCTTTATTGGGATGGAATCCTGGTGGTGAAGAAGAGCTTTTTTCTTTAAAAGAGTTGGTGGCGTTATTTTCACTTGAGGGCATAACCAAGGCGGGGGGACGATTTGACCCCGAACGCTGTAGGTGGTTTAACCAACAGCAACTCCATAAAGCAGATTCAGCGCTTGTTGAATACTCCCTTAATCAACTACTTCAGCAAAAAGGCATAGACAATACATCGGTTTCAACAGCTGGTGTCGTGGGTTTGGTTCAAGATCGGCTAACACTACTTACTGACCTTTGGGATGAAGCGTATTTCTTTTTTGTTGCGCCTGTTGAATATGATGAGAAAGCAGTGCGAAAGCAGTGGAAAGAAGAAACGCCTCAAATTTTATCTGAGGTGGTAAAGGTTATTGAAAATGCTCAAGACGAAGAGGCAGAAACCTTAAGCGCAGCAATAAAGTTATGGGCAAATGAAAACAACATAAAGCTAGGCATGATCATGGCGCCCTTACGAATTGCACTAGTTGGTGCGTTAAAAGGCCCTGATGTGTTTGCTATTTGCCATGTGCTGGGTAAAGAAAACTGCCTCGAACGAATAAGGAGCGCTATTTCTATTCTTTGATCCTTTTGTCATATCTTTATAAGAACTTCAAAATTATATTTTTATGGACTTTTTTATAAATTTAATTATTGGCTTCGGCACCTTGTTGTTTGTTGTGTCTGCCATTTTTATAGTGAAACAACAAACCGCGGCGATTGTAGAGCGCTTTGGGCGTTTTCATAGTATTCGTCAATCAGGGTTTCAATTGCGTATTCCCATTGTAGATCGAATTGCTGGGCGGCTGAGCCTTAAAATTCAACAGCTTGATGTAATTGTAGAAACCAAGACCAAAGACGATGTGTTTGTCAAGCTCAAGGTATCTGTGCAATATATGGTGATCAGAGATAAGGTGTATGATGCCTTCTACAAGCTTGACTATCCGCACGATCAAATTACGTCTTATGTGTTTGATGTGGTGCGTGCAGAGGTGCCTAAAATGCGCCTAGACGACGTGTTTGAACGAAAAGACGATATTGCCATAGCCGTTAAGTCAGAACTTAACGATGCGATGATTAACTATGGGTATGATATTATTAAAACCTTGGTTACAGACATAGATCCCGACCTACAAGTAAAAGAAGCGATGAACCGCATTAATGCTTCAGAGCGCGAGAAAATTGCTGCGCAGTATGAAGGAGATGCCGCCCGTATTTTAATTGTTGAAAAGGCAAAGGCAGAGGCAGAGTCAAAACGACTACAGGGACAAGGAATCGCCGATCAGCGTCGTGAGATTGCCCGTGGGTTAGAAGAGTCTGTTGAGGTATTAAACAAGGTGGGGATAAACTCGCAAGAAGCCTCCGCATTGATTGTTGTAACACAACACTATGATACGCTACAGTCAATTGGGGAAGAAACCAACTCTAACCTAATTTTATTGCCAAACTCGCCACAAGCGGGGTCAGACATGCTTAACAACATGGTGGCGTCATTTACGGCCAGCAACCAAATTGGCGAAGCCATGAAGAATCATAAAAAGAAAAAAGATGCAGGAGAGGCGTAAGCCTTAACCCGTTAAACATAAAAAACCCCGGCCTCGTGTAGGGGTTTTTTGTTACAGGTTAATGTTGTGGGCAAGGGACACCAAAAACACCCATTTTTTCATGGTGGGAAACTGCCAGTGCATAATTCCTGTGTTTAGCTTTAATGCCTGAGAAAGTTTGTTTGATACCTGAGCGGTAAATCTGTTTTGATTAAATCCTGATCCAGAGTTCTGAAGGAAGATTTCTTCGCTTAAACTAACCGTTAGTTTTGCTGTAAGCGGTAGACTTGCTGTGAGGCCAAAACGATAGCGAAGCTGCAGGTCTTTATTAATCCAGCGTTCTTCTACAAAAACCGTGTTGGTAAAACGTACTTTGTTGAGCTGGGTCGAAAAGGCTAATTTTTGATATGCGCCATCTTCATTGATCGCGGCAATTTTTCTATAGCCTGCCGAAAGAGTTACGTTGGGCGCAATCGCACTGCTAAAGCCGGCGGTAAACAGTGCTTGGTCTTTTGCCAAATCTAGGTCAAAACTGCGGTGTTGGTATTGCAAGTCAATGCTAGTATTACTGTTTATTTTGAGTTTATTCTTGTAAATCAACCAAGAGCCAACATCTGTTTGGGCGTGAGTGCTTAAGGCGAAAAGGGAACAAAGAATAAAAAGATTATATTTTAACATCTTCGGCGTATTTAATCAGTAATGGATTTTTGTCTGTGCGTGCTTTTTTAATAAAATCAATCGCTGCAGCGTCTAGTACTGCAGTTGTTTTTTGATGTGCTGCAAGTACTATGGCAACAGCTATGCGGGTGCCTGTTTTCTTTGCAGCTGTATTATAAAGGGGAGCTAATGCTGCAGCAGGAATATCTTTAGCTAATGCTGCAATTTGGTCGGCGGCGGCTTCCTGCTTTTCAGTATTAAAAGAAGTAAACTTTTTGCCTAGTTTACGAAGTGTATCCAATGGAGAAGCAACGTGTGTTTGCTTTGGTTGCTGTTGTGGTTTCGCCTGTTGTTTAGACCAAGTGTCGCGCAACCCAACTGTTTTATTAAAAACATTTAGTCCGTCAGTGCTGTCTTGATCACAAACAAAGTACCCCAACCGTTGAAATTGGAAGTGGTCTCCGGCTTTTGCCTCAGCCAACATCGGTTCTGCGAAAGCTGTTTGAACAGTCAGGGAGTCTTGATTTAGCTGTGTCATAAAATCAACCTCCTTGTCTCCATCGGGGCTTGGGGTTTTAAACAAACGGTCGTATTGGCGTACGGATATTTCTTTAGCATCACCTGCAGAAACCCAATGAATAGTTGCTTTTACTTTGCGTTGGCTTTCTGGACTGCCGCTGCCACTCAAACTTTTAGGGTCATAAGTGCAATGCACGGTCTTAATGTTTCCTGCTGCATCTTTTTCTAAAGATTCAGCCTTGATGATATAAGCACTTTTTAACCGTACTTCTCCGCCTATTTTTAGTCTAAAAAACGTGCCGCTAGCTTCCTCGCGAAAATCTTCTTTTTCAATATACAGCGTGTTGGAAAACGGAATTGTTCTCGTGCCTGCATTTGAATCTTCGGGATTGTTGTCTGTGGTAAGGTTTTCTTTTTGTCCTTCGGGATAATTGCTAATCACCACTTTTATGGGGTTTAAAACCGCCATGGCGCGGGTAGCTGTTTTGTTTAGATCCTCACGTACGCAAAACTCCAACAAAGAAGCATCAATAACATTTTCGCGTTTTGCAATACCAACGGTTTCGGCAAACTTCCGTAATGAGTTAGGGGTATAACCGCGACGGCGTAGTCCGCTTATGGTTGGCATGCGTGGATCGTCCCATCCGTTTACTTTTCCGTCCACCACCAGGCGTTGTAGCTTGCGCTTGCTAGTAATTGTATAATTCAAATTGAGTCGGGCAAACTCACGTTGTTTGGGTCGCAATCCGTTGTTGATCAGCAAATCTAAAAATGCGTCGTATAAATCACGATGCGGCTTAAATTCTAGTGTACACAAGGAGTGAGAAATTTGTTCAATATAGTCTGACTGGCCGTGAGCCCAGTCATACATGGGGTAAATACACCAAGTTTCTTTTGTTCTGTGGTGGGCCTTGTGCATGATGCGATACAAAATAGGGTCGCGCAATAGCATATTAGACGAAGTCATGTCGCCCTTAAAACGAAGAACGTAGGAGCCTTCTTGATGTTTTCCTGCTTTCATTTCCTCAAAAAGCCGAAGCGCTTCTTTTGGGTCTTGATTGCGATAAGGACTGGCGCTGCCGGGAGTGGTAGGGGTGCCTTTTTGGGCAGCAATTTGTTCTGGGGCTTGTGCATCTACATAGGCGTGGCCATCATTGATAAGCTGTACTGCCCAAGCATAAAGTTGATCAAAATAATCTGACGCATAACATTCTTTATCCCACGCATATCCAAGCCAGGCTATGTCGTCTTTTATGGCATCGACATAGTGTTGTTCCTCTTTTGCGGGGTTGGTGTCGTCAAAACGGAGGTTAACAGGCGCATTGTAAGCCTTACCAAGCTCGAAATTTAAACAAATAGCCTTAACGTGACCTATATGTAAATAGCCGTTGGGTTCGGGCGGAAAGCGAAAACGCAACAACGAGGGATTAAGCCCTGAGACAAGGTCTTCGTCAACGATGTGTTCAATAAAGTGTTTCGCCGTTTTTTCCTGCATCGAAAAATGTTTGCGGCAAAGGTAATTATTTAGACCAACACCGTTGTTTAAGTTTTTATATTTGACACATTATGGGAAAAGTATATGTAGAAAACATTCAGGTCTATGCTTATCACGGATGCTTGCCTGAAGAAGCGCTCATTGGCAGTGATTATCGTGTGGATGTGTGGGTAGAAGGCGACTTGTCCGTTTCTGCCGTTTCGGACCAACTGGCAGACACCATTGATTATGTAACGCTTTGCGCTTGTGTGCGTGAAGAAATGGGAACGCCATCAAAGCTGTTAGAGCATGTGGCACAACGTATTGTAAATCGCATTTTCAAAGCAAGTGAAAGCGTTAATGTAGTTAATGTAAAGGTTTCTAAAATTAATCCCCCGATTGATGGGCATGTTAAAGCTGTGGCTGTTGAGTTGTGTAGGTCAAAGAAATAAAGGGTAGTATAGCATAAAAAACGCTACTTTTGCATCGCTAAAGGCACCGTGGCCGAGTGGCTAGGCAGAGCTCTGCAAAAGCTTGTACAGCGGTTCGAATCCGCTCGGTGCCTCTACTTTATTTGCGCCTCTATAATGGTTTGCAGTTGCTCCTTTTGTTCTGGGAAGCTTCCTTGAAAAACGAAAAACATACCAAATCCAAATATAATAATGTGCACCAGTTGTTTGAGTTTGTAAATGACTAGGGGAGTAAGAATTGATTTGAGTTGTTTAGCGAGATATATTTTAACGATATCTAAAACTAAGTAGATCAACAATACATAAACAAAAAACCAAAAGTCTGCCCCGAAGACAACTAGACCTACCCAAAATAAAAAGGTACCAATATTGATGATGTTTAGCACGAATCCTTTGGCTATATAAAAAAAATAATTGCCTTTGGGTAGTGCCTCTGCCTCGAATGCAATGGTTCGTTTATGTTTCATTGACGTCACTAGAGAGACGATACCAAATGAGCACAATACGACACCTCCAATGATAAACCATCGGGGGTTTTCTGCTAAGCTGTTTCGTAGTGATTGTGCGCTGAAAAGAGCTATTAGAATAAAAACAACGTCAGCGATAACCGCACCTATATCAACACAAAAAGCGTGTTTTGCTCCTTTTGTAATGCTTGTTTCAACAATCACAAAGAAAACGGGGCCGGTAGAAAAAACAAGCAACAACGACAGGGGAATTGCTGCTAAGAACTCACTCATTTTCTGGGGTTTCGATTGGGGTGCTTTTTTGTTCAATATTGCCGCCTACTGCGACAGCTTTAATTAATTTTTTTGGTTGCCCATAGACACTGACTGATCCTCCCAAGGAAACCTTTATCTCTGCAAGCTCGGATGCATTAACAGCTGCTCTGCCGCCTGCTTTTACCCTAACCTCTACTTGCTCAGAATCTAACAGGGCTGCTTCTACTATACCTCCTGTTACCACACTGTGGTATTGCACAACAGCCGATCCTTTAAGGTTGACAATACCGCCAGAGGCGGTTTTGGTTTTTACTTTTTGAACGTCTAACAGGGCGTCTATTTCTGCGCCTTCTTGTGCTTTTAATAAAATACTGGGTTGAAATAAAACATCCTGACAAGACACAAAGGCGCCTTCATTAGCGTCTATTTCTTCTAGCGGACCGGAGCTAAACAGGGCTACTGTGGTGTTAAATCCGCCAAAGCGCTTTTTGATGTCCATGCGTAAATACAATCTTCCGTTTTTGTTTTTTATAGATAAAAAAGATTTATTTTTTCCTTCTACTACTAAGGAATCCGCATCAGACGGGATGATGGTTAAACGGATACCATCGAAAACTTTTACTTTATTGAACTGGCCAAGTCTTACTGCTTGAGCATGTGAAAGAGTAGAAACGAGTAAAAACAGAAAGAGTAAACGCATAAAAATCCTTTACCCAAAGATACATATTATTCTACGTGGCCCAGTATGTTAAAATCTAAGTGTCTTTTTATTGGGTCTGCGGCGGTTACTTTTATAGCAACCCGATCACCAAGTTGTATGCTTTTCTTGGTTTTTTGCCCCACAAATGCATAGTTGCGCTCATCAAAAACATAATAATCCCCTGGAATATCTTGTGGGCGAGCCATTCCTTCGCATTTATTTCCTTCAAGCTCGACATAAAGTCCGCGCTCAACTACTCCAGAAACAACACCAGTAAACGTTTCTCCTATGCGTTCTTGCATGTATTTTACTTGCATGAATTTTATGGAGTCGCGCTCTGCTTTTGTGGCCAAGACTTCCATTGCGGAACAATGTTTCATTACAGCTTCGTAGCCTTCTGCTTTGGGTGATTTTTTAGCATCTAAGTAATGTTGTAAAAGGCGGTGTGCCACAACATCTGGATACCTTCTTATGGGTGATGTAAAGTGAGAGTAATATTCGAAAGCTAGCCCGTAATGCCCAATGTTTTGTGTGGTGTATTTCGCTTTACTCATACTTCTTATTGTTAGGGTGTCAATAAGGTTTTGCTCGGGTTTATTTGCAATGTCTTTAAGTAGTTTGTTAATCGAATGTGCGGTTGTTTCTGCGGTAGTTAAGTTTAAGGAATATCCAAAACCAGATATTACGCTTTTTAATTGGTCTAATTTTTCTTCATCTGGTTCATCATGCACCCTAAACACAAAGGTTTTTTTGTTGTCTTCTTTTGCAATAAATTCTGACACTTTCTTGTTGGCCAACAACATGTATTCTTCAATGAGTTTGTTCGCCTCTTTGCTTGTTTTAACAAAGACATCTTTTGGGTTTTTGTCTTTATCTAGTAAAAAGCGTACTTCTTCTTTATCAAAGGAGATGGCACCGCTTTGCATACGTTTTTTTCGTAGGTGTTTTGCGGTTGTGTTAAGTTGTAAAATCGCTTCTTTTACTTTTTCATCAACCGTATACATTTTTGCTGTAAGGGAAAGCGCTGCGGGTATTGTTGAATCTCCTGTCTCTATAATATGCTGGGCTTCGTGATATGCAAATCGGTAATTAGAATTGATAATCGTTCTACCAAATTTTTGTTCTTTTACATTTCCATACGTGTCGAGTGTGAAAATAGCGGCGAATGTCAACTTTTGTTCGTTAGGTCTTAAAGAACAAACTTTGTTTGATAATTGCTCTGGGAGCATTGGAACCACACGATCAACAAGATAAACAGAAGTAGCCCGTTGGTAGGCTTCATCGTCTAAAACTGTTCCTGGTTTTACATAATAAGAAACATCTGCAATGTGAATTCCCACTTCAAAATCGCCGTTTTCTTTTTCTTGAAAAGAAAGCGCATCATCAAAATCTTTTGCATCGGTTGGATCAATAGTGAAAGTAAGGACATCACGATAATCCATTCTTTTTTTTATTTCTTCTGCACTTATTGTTTCATTAATTTTATTTGCTTCTTCCTCAATTTGTGAGTCAAAAGCATAGGGCAAACCATATTCAGCTAAGATGGTGTGTATTTCTGTTTCTGCATCGCCTGGAATGCCTAATACTTCTATTATTTTAGCTTGTGGTGATTTGGTTTCATCCCAACTTGTAAAAGATATTAATACCCTATCCCCATCTGTTGTTTTCGTTTCTGGTTCAGATTCTATATAAAAATCAACCGTTGAAATTCTTGGGCTTACCCTAACAAACATGGTTCCGTTACATTTTTGGAGTGTTCCTATAAAACGCTCTTTTTTTCTTGCGACAATTTCTATTATTTTCGCCTCCCTTTTTCTTTTTCCTCTTGTTGGATAAGCATAAAAGAGAACCTCATCGCCTCCAAATGCTTTATGATGATGTGTTGATGATACTTTTACATCGTCTTCGAAATCTTCTGATATAATATAACCGGTTCCGTTATTAGAAACATCAAGGATACCACGATGATAATTATCGTTTTTCTTAGCTTGAAATGTTCCTTTAGTTGGATTATTAATAAGCTTGAGTGCTGCTAACTTCTTTAAGTTTTTGATAATATGATTCCGACCACTAGGATCCTTAATACCAAGCCGACTAGCTATTTGTTTGTAGTTAAAGGTTTGGTTCGGGGATTGATCTAAAACTTGAAGAATGTTTTTTTGGATTGAGAAAACTTTCTTTTTTTTACCCATGTTTCACAAAGGTATGTCTAATAATTAGTCTTTGATGTTTATCAACAAATAAATATTCCATAACATCTTTTATATTTTTAATTTTTAAATCTATGATGGTTATTATAGTGTGTTAATAACCACAATAACTATTTTTTATTTATTTCAAAACACTTCTATTTAGATATATACCTAATGAAAAAGGAGCTCGAATTATGTTAGTAACATTAAAAAATATGTTAATACATTAGCTGTAAGTAATCATAAAAACACTTTGAATTACTCCCTTTTTTTACATATCTGAACACTCACTTTAATTATTAAGACTTATTAAAAGAAATAAACACACCATCTTAATAACCTCAATAAATCTACAGATAAATACAAAAGGATATTAACAACAATAAAATCGTAATTTTATAGAAAATAAGAACAATGCATATTTCGATAGGAAACGACCACGCAGGACCTCAACTAAAGAAAGAAATTTTTTCACTTTTAACTTCTTTAGGGCACACCTATACCAACCATGGAACCGACACAAACGAAAGTGTTGACTACCCCGATTTTATTCACCCAGTAGCAGTAGATGTAAGAGACGAAAAATCAGCTCTTGGTATAATAATATGCGGAAGCGGAAACGGAGCAAATATGACAGCAAATAAATATCCAGAAATAAGATCTGCTTTATGCTGGACAGCTGAGTTAAGCGCTCTTGCACGTCAACACAATAACGCTAACATATTAAGCATACCAGCGCGCTTCGTAACAACAGAAGTAGCTAAAGAAATGGTGAAAATATTTTTAGAAACAGACTTTGAAGGCGGACGCCATCATAACCGGGTAAATAAAATTTCACAATGCCGATAACATGGCACATACACAGTTGGGAGACGATAAGCAAAAAAGCGCTTTATGAAGCACTAACGCTTCGTTCATTGGTTTTTGTGGTTGAACAAAATTGTGTGTATCAAGATCTTGATTCAAAAGACGAAAACGCCATACACATACTAGGATATAAACAAAACATTTTAGTTGCTTATGCCCGTGTGTTTCTCAACACAAACCCCGTTTCCATTGGTCGTGTTGTAATACACCCCCTATTTAGAAGACTAGGATACGGCAAGCATATTATGCAAAAAAGCATCGAACAAGTACCTACAAAGACCCCCATCCATATTTCTGCTCAAGAACATTTAAAAGAGTTTTATGAATCGCTAGGGTTCTCACAAAATGGTGAGGGCTACCTAGAAGACGGCATACCTCACATTCCGATGGTTACTACTGCAAATTAACCCAACGTTTAATCAAAGGAAGCATTGCTTTCTCAATTGTGTCTAACGAGGGAAGTTCACGCGAATTATAAATAAAAAACCCATTTCCTTCAATAGTTGTATAAGCAGTGTCGGCGCAAACAATACGGTATTGTTCACGCATTAATCTTTTAATTTTGTTTCGGTCAACAGCTCTTGGGAATACACGTTTTGATACTCCAAACCCCAAAGCAAGCCCACCACCTTTTTGAGTATCACAAACCAATTTCATTGGACTTTTACCAAAGTGTGTTCCTTCAGAAAAAAGCCGTTCGATGGTTTGTTTGCTCTTAAGCCGTTTTATTTCAGTTCGCTGTTTTGAAAACATTATTACTTAAATCAATATCAGCCATAAATCCAGACGGGTCTATACGCAGCTGTTCTATTTCATTTAAAGACGCATCTATGGTTAGGGTATATGTTGGTCTGGCCCACGCCCAATCCTTTTCGGTTTTACACTCGTCTTCACAACCAGGTCTTTCGCCAAACATCATTTGTAAAGGAATGTAGCGCACTTCTTGCCTTCCATCCTTATATAACACACCAAAATCAATTGGCATTCCCATTGCGCCAAGGCGTTTTAATTGAACAACCGTTTTTCCGTCCTTATGGTTCACGGATTCTATAGCGTAATCAATGGTCTTCGTCGTGCGTGTCCAGTCATTTAAATACCACTCTAATTGGATCCCGGATACTTTTTCCGCCACGCGCTTAAAATCATTAGGCGTTGGATGTGTGAAAGCAAAATCGCCGTAAAAGTTCTGTAGGGTTTTTAATAAAGCATCAGGCCCAATAATATATCCGAGCTGTGTTAGAAAAATAGACCCCTTATCATAACTTGCAGTTCCGTATGCGAAATTTGTATCAAAACGATCGGCATGTGTGGTAAGCGGCTCTTCCAAACCGAAACTCACAAGCCTTCTGTAATCTTTATAAGAGCCATTAAAAGCATCCGCATTCTCTTTTAGCACTTGCTCACCTAAGGCATCTAAAAAAGAAGTAAAACCTTCATCCATCCACGCGTATTTAGATTCATTAAAAGCCAAAACGTGTTGAAACCAAGAATGTGCAAGTTCATGTGAAGTTACCCCGTAAAGGCTAGGATAGCTACGTTCACCCGTGATAAGTGTGCACATTGCATATTCCATACCGCCGTCACCGCCTTGAAGGATGCTGTATTGTTTGTAAGGGTAAGGCCCAATTGCATTATTAAAGAAAGCTAAAAGCTTTGCGGTTTCTCCTTGGAGCCGCTTCCAGTTATCAATTATGTTTTTATCGTCCTGATAGAAAAAATGAAGTGTAACTCCCTCATCTGTTTCTAAAACGTCGTGTATGTAGTCGGGGTCTGCAGCCCACGCAAAGTCGTGAACCATAGGCGCTACAAAATGCCAAGTTAGGTTTTTACCCGTCGTCTTTGTTGTTTTTTCAGCATAACCATGCCCGATTTCTTCAGGGTTTTGTAAGTAACCCGTACCGCCCACAACATAATCTTTATCAAGCGTTAGTTTAACGTCAAAATTTCCCCAAACGCCGTGAAATTCCCTTCCAATATATGGGTTCGTGTGCCAGCCCTCGTGATCATATTCAGCAAGCTTGGGATACCATTGCGTCATTGAAAGTGAAATTCCCTCCTTGCTGTCTCGTCCACTTCGACGGATTTGTTTGGGCACTTGCCCCTCGAAAACCATCGACAAGGTAGTGCTTGCATTTGGGGGTAAAGGTTTCGCTAAAGGCACAACAAGAATGGTTTCTTCTTCCTCAAAAGAGAGCGCCTTCCCGTCTTGTGTAATTGAAGTTGCGTGCAAATACCCAACCTCTTTTTTGTTTAATTTTCCAATTCGAGAACCTACTCTAGCATCTGGATCTCTAAGCGAAAGAGAGCGGATGTCCATCTCGCTTCCCGGCTGAAAGGCATTAAAATATAAATGATAAAACACACGTTTTAGCGTGTCTGGTGATTTGTTGGTATAAATAAGTTCTTGGGTTCCAGAATAGCGAAAGCTTTTTACATCCATATCTACCTCCATGGTGTAATCAACTTGTTGTTGCCAATATCCAGGCTGTGGCTGCGCTAAGGCAACAGCGGAAATAAGTAATAAAAGCAGTGTTCTCATGTGTTTAAAAGGTATTTAGGGTTTCGGTCGCAAGACTTTCGTGTAAACGAACACCCCTATCCGTGTGTTGTACGGTTATCAAAGGGTTGTTAGCATCGTGCTGCATAAATAAAACAAAATTTTCATCTGCAGCACGACTCAAAAAGCGTTTTTTTTCTTCTAGGGTTTGCAGCGGTCTAACATCATAACCCATAATGTACGGCAAGGGCAGATGCCCAGCAGTTGGCAATAGGTCCGCCATAAAAACAAGGGTTTTTCCTCGATAAGAAATATGCGGAATCATTTGTTTCTCCGTATGTCCGCTTACAAACAAAACACCAAAACCCAGACCACAATCTGAAGCAAAAGAAGTTTTAGGTGTTTCAATAAAGCACAACTGTCCACTTTCTTCAATAGGCATCAGGTTTTCGGACAAAAAGGAAGCCTTTTCTCTTTCATTTGGATTGACCGCCCACTCCCAATGCTGTTTATTGCTCCAATAGCGCGCATTAGGAAAAGAGAGTTCATAAGCCGTTTTGTTTTCGTTCCAGCGCACCGCCCCACCACAGTGATCGAAGTGTAAGTGGGTCAAAAAAACATCTGTGATATCTGTTCTAGCGAACCCTGCCTTTTTTATAGATTCATCGAGGGAGTCATTTCCATATAACCCAAAATGTCTAAAAAAGCGGTCCTCCTGTTTGTTGCCCATACCAGCATCTATCAATATAAGACGATTACCATCTTCAATAAGTAATGAACGCGCAGCAAGATCAATGCGGTTCATGCTGTCTGCAGGGTTGGTACGACTCCATAAGGTTTTGGGCACAACACCAAACATAGCGCCGCCATCAAGTTTAAAGTACCCTGTTTCTATTATATGGAGTTTCATCAACAACGAATGTACAAAAGATTTATCCGTCTATTTTTTCCTTAAGCGCAAGCCCGAACTCTATCATGGCAGCTGCTTCGGCAGGTGTTGCTGGGCGTAAAAATTGACGCACAATTAATTCTCTTCCATTGCTCATGATGTGATAGAACCCATAAGCAGAGAAGAAAGACACCATTTTAGCATCAAAGAAAGCACGAATTTTTTTGGGGTTATTCCCTTGAACGTAAAAGTCACGTGAGAATTCAGGATAATCTGGAAAATCAATATCGTGTATTCCCGCCAAGTGAGAGAGTTTTTCAAGCAACAATTCTCTGTCGAACGAAAACACGGGGATTTCCCTCTCCAATTGAACACGCAATAAGGTTGTTTGGATGTTTTCTTTAGCAATAAAAGCCCCTTCGCTATAGTTTATATCAAACAAAGACAGCCGTTTATTTGGCCCTTCAATTAGGTTATACACACGCTCCACAGAAGTGGTTTGATAAACAGGGTGGTCACGCAACATGCGTTTTTGGGTAGCAGCCGCCTCCTTATAGACCCATCCTTTTTCATGCGCCAAAGCTTCTAGCTGTAGCTGTCTTTTCGTGCGCCCACTGCCAAAGACACGGAGTTTCTTTAAAGGGCGAAGCGTACGCACCGCAAACGGATGACTTGAGTCGGTTTCGTGAATATCCAGACCTATTATTTCCAACGCCCCCCCTTTGCGTTCAAACAACTCTTCATAGTTCTGTAAGCTTTCTTGAACCGTGTGGTCTACAAAAGAGCACAAAGAAAAATCGACAACAGCCCGTTCGTTTTGAGGAATTTTATCAAGCTTGGATTTAAGCTTGTAAAAATTAAGGAATGTACAGAAATGAATGATACCGACGTAGTAGTTTTGAGTTTCATTTTCTTTATACATCAGCACATTTGGTTTCAATAAATTTCTTGAAAACAACCAAAAGGCCTTGTTGAGTAATACGTGAACGATAAAAGTGGCGAATAAACCAATTAAAATCCCCGTTATCAAGTCCGTGAGTAGTGTAGAAATAAGCGTTGTCAAAAACACAAGCAATTGCTCTTTTCCAATTTGATACATGCGCACAAAAACAGCAGGTGCCGCCAGTTTATAGCCCGTATACACCAAGATTGCCGCCAAGGATGTCAGCGGAATGCGCCTTAGCTGGTCTTGGAAAACCAATACCATTATAAACAAAAAAGCAGCATGGAAAAAGTTGGCGCTTCTGTTATTTGCTTGGTTGTTTACATTGACAGAACTGCGCGCAATTACCGTAACAACATTCATACCCCCCAAGAAACCACTTACAATAGTTGCCAGGCCAAGCGCCTTCATGTCTTTGTTAGTATTGGACCTTCTCTTTTGCGGATCAAGCTTGTCAACAGCTTTAATACTCAGCAGCGACTCTATACTTGAAATAAGCGTAATAGAAACGACGACTCCCCAAAAAGCCGGCTGGGTCCATTTTGAAAAATTCGGTGTAGGCACCCCACCAAGCAAATTTTCAGGAAGTGAAATTAGCAGGGCCTTACTAATGGGGTTTCCGCCACCAATAAAAGAAAAATAAGCGTCAAAGCCTAGGGCAAGCAAAACGACCCACATGGGCGCTGGCACAAGGTGAAAAAAACGGCTTCTAATTTTGCTGTAAAAGACCATTATCAATAAGCTTACTACGCCTATTCCTGCGGCATACCACTGACCGGTAGTCCCTTCTGTAAAAAGGGAGGTTATTAAAGCCGGCACACCTAAAAATAATTCTAGCGCAGAACCTTTGGTTTCCAAATCCCCAAACATTACATAAAGCTGCTTAAGCAAAATAGTAATTCCAATTGCTGAGAGCATTCCTTGTATTGCTGTTGCAGGGAAAAAATCACTCAAGGAACCAAAGCGCAAAAAACCAAACAAAAGCAACAGTACACCAGAAAGTATAACGGCAGCCAATGCATATAAGTAACCTGCCTGCATGTCTCCTTCGCCAAGTACTGTGACAGCACCCAACAGTACAACGACCAATCCGTTTCCAGGCCCCGTTATGGTAACATGAGAACCACCTAAAATCGCTACTACCACCCCACCTACAACGGAGGCAATAATCCCTGCAATTGGAGGAAAGCCGGAAGCAATAGCCAAACCTAAAGCAAGAGGCATTGCAATAAGCGAAACCACGAATCCAGCAAAAATATTGCTGCGCATACCAGAAAATACAGCGCGCTTATTCATTATCTAACAATTAAAACATCGGTGGGCAAATCAGACAAAATATATTCTAGATCGTGAGGGAACAAGCGATCCCAAAGGGTTAGCTTGCTTGGCGCATTCATCACCAGCAGGTCAGCACGACTCACACGAGCATAATGCCCAATGGAGTACCCGCGGCGGCCAAAAATAGGTTGTACAATAAGCTCTAAATTTTCTTTTACTTGCTCCGGGATGTCGTTCAGCAGCCGTTGTACTCTAGAATTTTCGCGTAGCTTGATACGTTCTTTGGCAATGGTAGATTCTCGAAGGCTTCGATCATCATCTACTTTAATTGCAACACTGTCCTCGGGGATTTCTTCTACGATGGTTAGTTTTTGTGCACCGAGATTCGAAAGCACATAAAATGCGCGATCAATAGCCTCTTCTGTTTTGGGATGCGCTAAGCCGTTAACCACTCCGGAGGCACAAGCAACGCGACTAACAGAAGGTTTTATTAGCAACAAAACATCACAGGGAGCATTTCGGGTTATTTTTCTAGCAACAGAGCCAAGGTAATACTTAAGCAAGCCTTCTCTTTTGATGGCTCCTAGAATTAATAGATCTGCACGTTCAGAAGTACACGCATTAAGCAACACCTCAACAGGACTTCCCGCTCTCCAAAAAACACGAAAAGGGGGAGGGTTGCCTTCAAAACCAGCGATGATTTTAGTTAGCTCAGCCTCTTTTTCGGAAGTGTTTTCACCGACATGCACCATGACAAGAGAAGCGTTAAACATCTCGCTCATACGCAAGGCTTCAAACACATTCGCTTGAATGTTGGGAGAGAATGCGACCCCCACGACAATCGTGTTATATTGCTTTTGTTGCATACAGTTTAAAGATATTAAAATTTTAGAATAAAGAAAGCACCAAAAACGAAGAAGACAAAAAAGCAAAAAGTAAGCGGAAAAGCCCTTAAAATTTTTACTCGTTCAGCTTGAGGACTGCCATAAAAGCTTGCTGTGGAATTTCAACATTCCCAATTTGACGCATTTTCTTTTTCCCTTTTTTCTGGCGCTCAAGTAATTTGCGTTTTCGAGTAATGTCACCACCATAACATTTGGCCGTGACGTCTTTTCGCACCGCCTTAACGGTTTCTCTGGAGATGATTTTTGCGCCAATAGCAGCTTGAATAGGAATATCAAATTGCTGGCGTGGAATCATCTTCTGAAGCTTTTCACATATTTTTTTACCCAAACCATAAGCGTTATCTGTATGAACTAAGGCAGACAAAGCATCCACCACATTTCCGTTCAGCAGCACATCCACACGCACCAGTTTAGAGACTCGCATGCCTATCGGGCTATAATCAAAAGAAGCGTAGCCTTTAGAGACAGATTTTAGGCGGTCGTAAAAATCAAAAACAATTTCTGCTAGAGGTAAATCAAAACTCAACTCAACACGTTCTGTTGTTAGGTAGGTTTGGTTGGTGATTATACCGCGTTTTTCAATACAAAGGCTCATTACATTGCCCACAAAATCAGCCTTGGTGATAATAGTTGCTTTTATAAAGGGCTCTTCTACTCGGTCTACAACAGAGGGATCTGGCAAGTCAGACGGGTTGTTGACAATGAGAATATCGTTTGGGTTCTTTCGGGTGTACGCATGATAGGACACGTTAGGGACGGTTGTAATTACCGTCATGTTAAATTCACGCTCCAAACGCTCTTGAATAATTTCTAGGTGCAACATACCCAAAAAACCACAGCGGAATCCAAAACCAAGTGCTGCCGAACTTTCTGGAGCAAACACCAAGGAAGCGTCGTTTAGCTGTAGCTTTTCCATAGATGCACGAAGCTCTTCATATTCTTCCGTATCCACAGGGTAGATTCCAGCAAAAACCATAGGCTTCACCTCCTCAAAACCTTCAATTGCAATATCAGTAGGGCGCGCTACGGAAGTAATCGTGTCGCCAACCTTAACTTCTTTTGCCTCCTTTACACCTGTAATAATATAACCCACATCGCCAGCAAGCATTTGCTTTCTGGGCTCTTGCTTAAGTTTAAGTACGCCAATTTCATCAGCCCCGTAGGTGTTACCTGTAGCCATGAATTGCACTCGTTCCCCCTTGTTGATTTTGCCGTTCAAAATCCTAAAATAAGTCTCAACCCCACGAAATGGATTGTATACAGAATCAAAAATAAGCGCTTGAAGGGGTGCGTTTACATCCCCCTTTGGTGGCGGAACATGGTCAACAATAGCTTGCAAAATGGCTTCAATTCCCAATCCTGTTTTGGCAGAAGCACGAATAATTTCTTCTGGCTTACAGCCTAAAAGATCAACAATATCATCTGTTACTTCTTCAGGGTTTGCAGACGGCAAGTCTACTTTGTTAAGAACCGGAATAATTTCCAGATCGTTTTCTAGCGCTAGGTATAAGTTTGAAATGGTTTGTGCTTGAATGCTTTGTGCCGCATCAACAACCAGCAAAGCGCCTTCACAGGCCGCAATAGACCGAGAGACCTCATAAGAGAAGTCAACGTGGCCAGGCGTATCAATCAAATTGAACACGTATTGTTCCCCACCAATAGAAACGTCCATTTGGATGGCGTGTGATTTGATGGTAATACCACGCTCGCGTTCCAAGTCCATGTTGTCGAGCAGTTGGTCTTGCTTCTCACGATCCGTAACGGCGCCAGTGGCATCTAATAACCTGTCGGCAAGGGTGCTTTTGCCGTGGTCTATGTGCGCAATGATGCAGAAATTCCGAATGTGTTTCATAACTGAGATAAACGCCTTAGCTTACAAAGATACACCAAGCAACCATAGGGGCACGACACTACCAACAAAAAAACTAATTTTGTAAAAAAAGAAGAGATGGCCTACTTACGGATTACATTACAAATATTTTTAGCGGTAACGTTTTTGTTCTCCGCTTATACAAAAGCTATTGCTCCCGGGTTTTTTGAAATTTTACTCGAGCAGCAAGGCCTCGTGCCCAGCAGACTTTACGGCGCATGGGCAACACGCTTTATCATAGCCCTAGAAACATGGTTGGGCCTGTGTTTAATATTCTCTTTTTATATCCGGTTTATACTTCGTTTTAGCTTTTTTTTACTCCTAGCCTTTTCCATTCATTTGTGTTATTTAATAGCAATTGGCGAGACGGGCAACTGTGGATGTTTCGGAGAAATGATAAGCATGTCTCCTTTAGCATCCCTAGGGAAGAATATCATTTTATTGGCAGTAAACGGTTTTATGCTCCGGTATAAATATAGAGGCAGTAAAAAATCCATTGTTACACGGCTGTTGCTTCCGCTGCTTTTTTTAGCCGCAACAGTTGTCTGGCCGGTACAAACCCAAGCAGATGAGGTGGTCGAAAAACTACCCACATTTGAAGCGGAGACGGGAATAGACTTTGCTAACGGCTCATACTTGGTTGCCATACTTAATTTGAGTTGTGAGCATTGCCAGGAAGCGGCCCAACAAATAACCGCATGGCAAAACAGCGGTATTGACCTACCACAAGTAGTTGCGTTGTTTTTTGCGGAAGGCGACACTACGGTTGCGGACTTTAACAACCTAACCGAATCTAACTTTCCATACCAAATGATAGACGTAAACACGTTTTTTGATTTAATTGGTAGCGCACCACCAAGAATTTATTGGATTGTAGACGGGCAAGTAAAGCAGTATTGGGACGAAATACTAGGAGAAGACTTTCTAACTACCTTTGCGCCATAATGGTTAAGATAGGCGATATAGAATTAAGCGATTTTCCGCTTTTGCTTGCACCCATGGAGGACGTAAGCGACCCCCCTTTTCGCGCACTTTGCAAAGAGCAAGGCGCAGACGTGGTATACACCGAATTTATCTCGAGTGAAGGCCTTATTCGAGATGCTGCCAAAAGTGTCATGAAGCTGGATATTTATGAGGCAGAACGCCCTGTTGGAATACAGATTTTTGGCGCCAATCTCGACTCCATGTTGCAATCGGTTGACATTGTTGAAAAGACCAACCCCGATATTATTGACATAAACTTTGGCTGCCCAGTGAAAAAAGTAGTTTCTAAAGGAGCTGGTGCAGGGATTTTAAAAGATATTCCTTTGATGGTCTCCCTTACTGCAGAAATGGTCAAGCGGACCAACCTACCAGTGACCGTGAAAACACGTTTGGGCTGGGACCACGACAGCATTCAGATTGTGGAGGTTGCCGAACGTCTTCAAGACGTGGGCGCCAAGGCTATTTCCATACACGGAAGAACGCGCGCCCAAATGTACAAGGGCGAGGCCGACTGGACCCAGATTGCAGCGGTGAAAAACAACTCACGCATGCACATACCCGTGTTTGGCAACGGCGATGTAAACTCACCAGAACGAGCTATAGAAATGCGGGATCAATACGGTTTAGACGGCGCTATGATTGGTAGAGCAAGCATTGGCAACCCTTGGTTTTTCAATGAAGTAAAACACTTTTTTAAGTACGGCACTCACGCAGCACCACCTAGTTTAGCAGAACGCGCAACTATGGCGCGGCGGCACTTACAAATGGCCATTGACTGGAAAGGTGAAAAGCTAGGTGTTTTCGAAACGAGGCGTCATTATACCAATTATTTCAAGGGAATACCTGATTTTAAACCCTACCGACAACGTTTGGTAACGGAAGATCACTCAGCAGACGTTTTTGCTGTTTTAGACGAAATTGAGGAATTCTTTGGGGCTATTGCCTTATAGCATTTTTTACTACACCAGAGGCCAACCAAGATACAGCTGTTGTCAACCCGCCTACCACCAGCACAACCGTCCATAAGGAAGACCATTCAAGCGCCACAGGATAAGGTAAACCAGATCCAGGAATACTAAAAAAAGCAAATACTTTTTGCAGCCAAACAACAAGAATGGCCAGCAATAGCCCAACGCCGCTGCCTAAACCACTAAGCAACAAGCCTTGTGAAAAAAACACCCTCCGCAGCGACGGAACTGTTGCACCCAGCTGGCGTAATGTTTTTAGGTTGCCTTTTTTTTCTAAAAGCGTCATGATGATGGCCCCTACCACATTAAAGAGGGCAATAAGCACGACTAAAGTGAGTATTGCAATCACGGCAACACGCTCTGTTTGCAGCATTTTATACAGCGCAGGGTTTAATTCAGCTTTGGTCTTGATTTCGTAAGCAGCGCCTAAGATCTTCTCTAGGTCTTGTTGTACGGCACTTGCTTCAGCGCCATCGTTTAGCTTTACATACAACGCATTGGCGTGGTTTTCACCAGTGCGTAAAATCTCTCGCACCATAGCAATAGGCGCATAAGCTGTGTTTTCGTCTATGGAGGCACCAATTTGAAAAACGCCTCTTACAACAGCAGATTGTGTACGGAAAGGCTGTTGGTTAAGTACTCCAGCATCACGCTTGTTGGGTACAAGAAGCCTGATGCCTTCAGGGTGGTCGTAGGCAGCGCCATCAAGCTGAGACAATACACCAATTCCCAACACCAACTCGTAAGCGTCAGGCTGTCCCCAGTCTCCGACCATGGTTTCACCCTCAATAACAGCAGAAAACAGGCTGTCTACCCCAATGATATTCGCAAATGCGGTTCGGTCTTCGAAACGCAACATCATCTCTTGTGAAAGCGTTGCGGAAATTAAGGCAACTTCGGGATGGTTTTGAACCCCCATAAACACATCCTTATTTATGTGAAACAGACTGCTTGTTGCAGAGGAAATGCGGATATCCGGATCAAACGCATGTGTGAATTGAAGCCCAAATTCACGAAGCCCCCCAAAAACAGATAAAACCACAAAAAAAGCAAATACAGCAACTCCAATAACAAAGGCAGCAAACCTACTGATTAGGGTAACAGCAACCTTTTTTCTAAGACCAAAGGTATAGCGCAAAGCAAGGAGGCGGGTGAAGCGCATGTGTTTATTTCAACGGGTTGTTTTTACGCTTCAGCGAGTCTTCAATCGCATCAATATATTCCAAGGAATCGTCAAGATAAAAGGCAAGGTCAGGAACTTTGCGCAAATCGTTCCGGAGGCGTTTGGCCAAGTCGTGCTTTAATACAGTCTTGTTTCCTTTAATCCCTTCTAGCGTTTCTTTGGCTTTGTTGGAGGGAAATACAGACAGGTAAACTTTTGCCAAGCTTAAGTCAACCGTAATGGCAACTTTTGAAACAGACAGCACTAAGTTTTTAACTCCTTGTGTGCGTATGGCGCCCTGTAGTAAAGATGTAATTTCTTGTTGTAGTAGCGCATTAATTTTCTTCTGTCGTTGTGTTTCCATAAATCAAAAGTACTAATAACGTAGCCAAACCTGTATTTTTACGTATGGATTTTCCTATTCGAAAAATTGTACACATTGATATGGACGCTTTTTTTGCTTCTGTAGAACAATTGGACAACCCCGAATTGAGGGGAAAGCCTATAGCTGTTGGCGGCGGATCTGAGCGGGGTGTGGTGGCAGCTGCAAGCTACGAAGCACGGAAGTATGGAGTGCGCAGCGCCATGTCAGGCCGACAAGCGAAGAAGCTTTGTCCTGAACTGATTTTTGTTTCTTCTAACGGCGCTCGATACAAAGAAGTTTCAGAACAAATACGAGAGATATTTCACGAGTATACCGACCTAGTAGAGCCCTTATCATTAGATGAAGCGTATTTGGATGTTACTCAAAACAAAAAGGGGATGGCCTCTGCCACACAGATCGCGGAGGAAATTCGCGAAAAGATTGAGAAAAAAACAAAACTTACCGCCTCAGCAGGCATATCTATTAATAAGTTTTTGGCCAAGGTTGCGAGTGATTACAATAAGCCAAACGGCCAAAAAACCATTCCCCCCGAAGAAGTTTTGGGTTTTATGGAAGTTTTGGACATTAGAAAGTTTCACGGCATAGGAAAGGTGACCGCCGATAAAATGTATCGTCAAGGAATTTATACGGGCGCAGATTTAAAAGCCCGATCTCTGGAAGACCTCAGCTCTAGATTTGGTAAGTCAGGGCAGTATTATTACAACGTTGTAAGAGGAATACACAGCAGTGAAGTAAAGCCTGTTCGCATAGCCAAGTCCGTTGGTGCAGAGCGCACGTTTACTAAGAATTTATCTAGCGAAGTTTATATGGAGGAACGGCTAGAGGAAATAGTTAAAGCCCTTCAAAAGCGAATGGGCAAAAAAAAGGTTGCCGGCAAAACGGTTACCCTTAAAATCAAATATTCAGACTTTGTCGTCCAAACAAGAAGTAAAACCCTTCCGTTTTATATCTCGGACCCTAGCCTGATTCTAGAGGAAACCAAAAAGCTGCTTTATCAAGAAACGCTACAAGAATCTGTGCGTTTGTTGGGAATTTCACTTTCTAATTTCAAATCAGAAAAAAAACAAGAACCAATAGAAGAGCAGTTAAAGCTTCGCTTTTAAGCCCTAGAAACACGAAGCGTGTTTACCTTACCTCGATCTGCAAGCGGCATGGCAACCAAGTTGATGATTAAATCACCTTCTTGAACATATTCTTTTTTCTTGGCAATTTCATTGACTTCTTTTACCGTGTCGTCTGTTGAACCACTACCTTCGTAAAGGCGCCCTTTAACACCCCATAGCAAATTGAGTTGGGCAAGAATACGGGGGTTTGAAGTAAACACCAAAACAGATGCGCTTGGTCGCCAAGCAGAGATTTGATAGGCCGTATATCCGCTATTGGTTAGCGTACAAATAGCTTTCGCCTCTATTTCATCAGCCATAGTGGCTGCGTGGTAACAAACAGATTTGGTTACAAACCTGGCGTTTTTCTTTTTAGGCGCTTTGTGTGGCACTTGGATTAGCGGAGAGTTTTCCACGCTCACCACAATGCGTCTCATGGTTTGAATTACCTCAACAGGGTATTTCCCAACTGAAGTTTCTCCCGACAGCATCACAGCATCTGCTCCGTCCATTACAGAGTTTGCGACGTCATTCACCTCTGCGCGTGTTGGTGTGAGGCCGTCGATCATAGACTCCATCATTTGTGTGGCTACGATAACAGGGATGCGTGCCAACTTAGCATGTTGCACCAATTCTTTTTGAACGATAGGCACTTCTTCGGCAGGCACCTCTACCCCCAAATCTCCTCTTGCCACCATCAAAGCATTACTTGCTTTTACAATTTCTTTTATGTTGACAAGGGCCTCAGGTTTTTCAATTTTAGAAATAATAGGAATGTCGTATTTACCATGCTCTTGAATGAGCTTACGCAGGTCTTCCACATCTTGCTTATGTCGCACAAAAGAGAGCGCAATCCAATCGACATCTTGCTTTATCGCAAAGATGGCATCTTCTATATCTTTTTCCGTGAGTGCTGGTAAAGAAATATTGGTATTAGGAAGGTTTACTCCCTTATTTGACTTTAATTCACCGCCTTGGATCACACGCGCTTTAACGCGTGCTTCATTGTCTGTTTCAAGAACTTCAAAAATCAGCTTGCCATCGTCTAAAAGAACGCGCTCCCCTGCGCTGACGTCTTTTGGGAACTGTTTATAGTTCATATAGATTGCATCTGCTGTACCAAGCTCCACCTTATCCGTAGTGAACAGCACTTCTTGCCCTTCTTCGACAACGGTTCCCTCAGTCATTTTGCCTACTCGAAGCTTGGGCCCTTGTAAATCGGCAAGGATGGCCACATGAAAGCCAAGCGAAATATTGAGCTCGCGAATGATTTCTATTCGTTCCAAAACATCATTATGGTCGGCATGGGAAAAGTTTATCCGGAATACATTTACACCACTTTCCATCATGGCTCTTATGACTTCTCTCGAAGATGAAGCTGGGCCGAGGGTGGCTACAATTTTAGTTTTTTTAATTTTTCGCATGCTTAAAAGGTCAGTTTTTCTTTGATTTTGTTACGGTTTTTTGGCAGCAGGGAACAAGACATAACACGGTTTATCGATTGTATTCTTTTCACGAGGTTATCTGTCATGCCATTGACACAAACCAAGAGATCTGTTTGAGACAAACCAGCAAACAAAAGACTTCGTTGTTCTGTTTCGTCAAACATACCTACTTGCACACTTGGTGCCGTTGAAACAACTTGATTTTCTACCACACGCCAAGATTGTTGCATGACGTCACAATCGTATTCATATACAGCAAAGCTGTTAGCAGTATTTTCAACCCTAAGGTCTTCATTACTTCTAATAAGGGATAATCCTAAAAGCCGATTTAGGTGAAAAACAAAGAGATATGATGGCAATACGGTTGTCACGCAAAGGACGTCTTGGTCGAGAGTTGTGGATTCCAAGTTTAGCGTATGTGTTACCATATATTTAGCGAAGATAAGGACAAAAAAAAACAACACCTATCGAAATGCAGCTCTAATGTGTTTTAATGTTTGTCTTGGATTGATTTAATGCCGTCTTGGAACTTAAAATAGGCGCGTTTTGCTACTTTTTCCATGGCTCTTTTTTTGTTTTTTGCTCTGGCTTTTGCCACTGTTTTCCCGTCTATTAAAAGTTTTGCCATGTAGTGGTTTGCGCGCTCTGCTCCATTGTCTAAAGCAACGTCAAAAGTATACTCCATGCGTTTCTTCTGAAACCAATCCACCACCAAGCTTTTATAGCTCAGGACCATAAACTCAAGCTTTTCTAAATCCACAAGAGGATGAATCATTTTGTCGTACACAAACTGTGAGCAGCGCTCAAATCCAAGGTCAATATAAACGGCACCGACCAAGGCTTCAAATAGGTTCCCATGAACATTTTGACTGTAGTTTTTTATCGGTACGTTTGAAGATAGGTGGTCAACAAGCCTCAACTGCTCCCCCACCTTGTTTAAGAAATCACGGCGCACAATTTTAGAACGCATAAGCGTAAGTGATCCCTCGTTGTTTTGCGGCAATGATTCAAACAGGTGCGCCGCAACAATGGTGTTGAGCAGGGCATCGCCCAAAAACTCAAGGCGTTCGTAGTTTATTTTTTGCCCATCTACACTTGTCTTTTCCATAGAGGTGTGCGTAAAAACACGCTTGTATAGCGACAAATCAACAGGTGAAAAACCAGTTATATTTTTTACAAGTTGAAATAAAGGTTCTTGCTTATTGGAAGAATTTTTTCGCAAAAACCACTTTAAGCTCATATTAGTCCATTTTTTTGAACATAATACAAGCGTTATGTCCGCCAAAACCAAAGGTATTGCTCATGGCAACCGACACATCTCGTTTTTGTGCAGTATTAAAAGTGAAATTAATTTTCGGGTCTATGTTTTCATCAGCCGTTTGATGGTTGATGGTTGGGGGAACAATGCCGTTTTTGATGCTTAAAATAGATGATATCGCTTCAACGGCACCTGCAGCCCCTAATAGGTGACCTGTCATGGATTTTGTTGAGTTGATATTCATGGCATATAAATGTTCGCTAAAGACCTCTCTAAGCGCTTTGGTTTCTGCAACATCTCCAAGTGGTGTGGATGTTCCGTGCATATTAATGGCATCTACATCAGTGATTTTTACACCAGCGTCAGCAATACAATTTTCCATAACACTTGTGGCGCCAAGCCCTTCGGGATGCGGTGCGGTTATATGATGTGCATCTGCAGAAAGACCACCACCAGCAACTTCGGCATAAATAGTAGCGCCTCGGGCCTGTGCGTGCTCTAAGCTTTCTAAAACCAATGCTCCAGCGCCCTCACCCATCACAAAACCATCGCGGTCTTTGTCAAAAGGTCTAGATGCGGTTTTTGGATCATCGTTTCGAACAGATAAGGCGTGCATGGCATTAAACCCACCAATACTGGCTTTAGCAACGCCTGCCTCAGAGCCACCCGTGACCATAACGTCAGCGTAGCCTAAACGGATATAGTTTAAGGCATCAATAATGGCATTAGCAGCAGAAGCACAAGCTGAAACCGTAGCAAAATTAGGCCCACGAAAGCCATACTTAATGGATATCATTCCAGGCGCAATGTCAGCAATCATCTTTGGTATAAAGAAAGGATTGAAACGTGGTGTACCATCTCCATCAGCGAAGTTTAGCACTTCATTTTGAAAGGTTTCTAAACCACCAATCCCGGAGCCCCAAATAACACCAACTCTCGCTTTATCTATTTTTTCAAGGTCTAGGCCCGCATCATGTACGGCTTCATCTGAAGCCACTAGGGCATATTGCGTAAAGCGATCCATTTTACGGGCCTCTTTACGGTCAAAATGCTCTTGGGCATCAAAGTTTTTTATCTCACAAGCGAATTGTGTTTTAAACTTTGAAGCATCAAAATAGGTAATAGGAGCCGCTCCGCTGGTTCCTGACACTAAGCCGTCCCAGAACGCGTCTTTCGTATTACCAATTGGGGTTAATGCCCCAATCCCAGTTACGACAACTCGCCGCCTATGCATGAAAAATGGTTATTTACTTCCTTCAATATACTGAATAGCTTGACCAACAGTAGCAATGTTTTCTGCTTGGTCATCTGGAATTTGAATATCAAATTCTTTTTCGAACTCCATAATGAGTTCTACTGTATCTAAAGAGTCTGCGCCTAAGTCATTAGTAAAGCTAGCCTCGGTAACTACTTCATTTTCGTCAACGCCTAGTTTATCTACAATGATGGCTTTTACACGTGATGCAATATCAGACATAATTTTGGTTTTATTATTTCGGACAAAAATAGAAAAACTTTTACGCACACAAATGTTTTTTCTAAATAATACACATTTTAAACTGTTGCAGCTAAGCGATTTTTATTGCGTAAGTTTGCAAAAAGGCATTCCATATTTTGAAAACAATAGTTGTTTTTGCCTCTGGTTCTGGCACTAATGCAGCAAAAATAATCACATACTTTGACGCCATTGAAACAGTTGCTGTAAAATGTGTTTATTGCAACAACCCTAATGCTGGCGTAATTGATCGTGCGGCACGCAAGGGGGTGTCTACTAGGGTCTTTAATCGACCCGAATACCAAGAAGACGTTCTAGAAGAGCTTTTAACTATTAAGCCCGACCTTATTGTGCTCGCAGGCTTCTTGTGGAAGCTGCCCAAGAGTTATATAGATGCATTTCCCAATAAAATTATCAACATTCACCCTGCTTTGCTACCCAAATACGGCGGAAAGGGCATGTATGGACAGCACGTTTTTGACGCAATTGTTTCCAACAATGAAGCTGAAACAGGCATTACCATTCACTATGTTAACGAACATTATGACGAAGGAGCGGTTATTTTTCAAGCCAACACAGCAATAGCCGAGACAGATACAGCGGCAGATGTAGCCACAAAAACACATCAACTGGAGCATGCGTATTTTGCTCCACAAATACACCAACTGCTAGACAAACAATGAAAGAAGTTCACCTGTATACAGATGGCGCAGCCCGAGGAAATCCGGGCCCTGGCGGATATGGGCTTATTTTAGAACTTCCCGGGGCAAACTATAAAAAAGAACACGCAGAAGGCTTTCTACACACCACCAATAACCGCATGGAACTCTTGGCTGTTATTGTTGGTCTGGAATTGTTGAAAGAAGCACCTGTTAAGGTTACGGTTTTTACTGATTCCAAATATGTTTGTGACGCTGTTGAAAAGAAATGGATTTTTCGCTGGGAAAGAGAGCGATTCAAAAAGCAAAAAAACCAAGATTTGTGGAAGCGTTTTCTAATCGTGTTTAGAAAGCACAAAGTACAGATTAAATGGATCAAAGGCCACAACCAACACCCACAAAACGAAAGGTGTGATGCCCTTGCTGTAGCAGCGTCCAAGCAACAAAATCAAAAAGAAGATACGGGATATAAACCGAAAACCACATGAAAAACAACAAGCTACTTATCGTAGGCACAATGGCATTTGATGAAATCATCACCCCCACACAAGCCTCAGGAAAAATTTTAGGCGGCGCAGGAACCTACATTGGTTTGGCTGCGTCTTATGCAACGGCAGACATTGGAATTGTTTCTGTAATCGGCGACGATTTCACAAGCGAATACACCTCTCTGCTTACCGATCGAGGCATAGACCTATCCGGCGTAACTAAGGTTGCAGGTCAAAAGTCTTTTTATTGGAAAGGCAAGTATCATGATAATATGAATAAGCGTGATACACTCGACACCCAACTTAATGTACTGGCCGATTTTAATCCAATTGTGCCCGCTCATTACAAAGACGCTTCTGTGGTTATGCTTGGCAATCTAGCCCCAAGTGTGCAACAAAGCGTATTGAATCAACTTGAACCAAACCCAAAACGAGTGGTATTGCTAGACACCATGAATTTTTGGATGGACGTGGCATTGGACGATCTGTTAAAGGTTATCAAGCAGGTTGACGTCATTACCATAAACGACGAAGAAGCCATGCAGTTAAGTGGAGCGCATAACATGGTTTTAGCCGCCAAGGCCATACACAAACTAGGGCCAGCTTATGTGATTATCAAAAAAGGAGAACACGGGGCATTGCTTTTCTACAAGGATCAACCTTTTTACGCACCAGCGCTACCCTTACAACAAGTGATTGACCCAACGGGTGCAGGCGACAGTTTTGCAGGCGGACTATCAGGATACTTGGCTGCACAAGAACAGCTGACGGCTGCTGCAATCAAGCAAGGAATTTTAAACGGCACGGCCGCTGCATCTATTTGCGTAGGGGCTATGGGAACCGAGGGACTGGTTTCTGCCGAAAAGGAACAATTTTTAGCGCAGCTTCAAGAGTTGGAGCGCCTACGAACAGTATCGTAATTTAAAAGCGCCCTATGATAATTTTAATTAATTTTGTACAATGAGTGATGCCATCAAGCACGAGTGTGGAATAGCCCTGGTTAGGCTACTTAAACCCTTAGACTACTACAAGGAAAAATACGGCAGCTCTTTTTACGGCCTTCAGAAAATGTATTTGATGCTTGAAAAACAGCACAACCGCGGCCAGGACGGCGCTGGTTTTGCAAGCATTAAACTAGACATGGCACCCGGCGAGCGCTTTATGAGTCGTGTTCGGTCTTCAGACCCCCAACCAATTAAAGATATTTTCAACACCATCAACACGCGCATCAATAGCGTTGAGGAAAGTTTGCCTACCAAAGACCTATCTTCAGAAGCATTGAAATCCGCATTCCCATATGTGGGCGAGGTTATGTTGGGTCATTTACGCTACGGTACTTTTGGAAAGAACACCATAGAAAGCGTGCATCCCTTTTTGCGACAAAACAATTGGATGCACAGGAATCTTATTGTAGCCGGGAATTTTAACCTAACCAATGTTAACGAACTATTTGAAAATCTGGTTACTTTGGGACAGCATCCAAAGGAAAAGGCAGACACTGTTACAGTGATGGAAAAAATAGGGCATTTCTTGGATGACTCTGTTGCCAAGCTCTATAAAAAACTCAAAAACGAAGGCTTTGACAAACAAGGCGCATCACCAGAGATTGCTAAACGGTTAAATATTGCCAAGATTTTACGCAAAGCATCTAAAAACTGGGATGGTGGCTATGTCATTGGCGGGCTGCTCGGGCACGGAGATTCTTTTGTGCTCAGGGATCCTGCCGGGATTCGCCCAGCGTTTTTCTACAAAGACGACGAGGTTGTGGTAGTTGCATCAGAACGCCCAGCCATTCAAACGGTATTTAATGTACCCATGGAGGCCATTCACGAAATAAGCCCTGGAAACGCGCTTATTATTAAGAAGTCAGGCGAGCTATCGCACACCGAAATAAATGAGCCTACTTCACGTTTGGCGTGCTCGTTTGAGCGCATTTACTTTTCTAGAGGAAACGATGCGGATATTTATAACGAGCGAAAGGCACTTGGACGTCTGCTGTTTCCCAAAATACACGATTCAGTAAATGGTGAGTTGAAAAACACGGTTTTTTCGTATATCCCAAACACCGCAGAAACCTCTTTTTATGGGCTTGTTCAGCGGGCACAAGACTTTATGCTTGAACGGTCAGAGGCTGCAATATTAAACGAGAAGAACCTCTCCCCCGACCGACTAAAGGCGTTATTATCACCACGGCCAAGAATCGAGAAGGTTATTCTCAAAGACGTTAAGTTGCGCACTTTTATCACAGAAGACAGCAGCAGAGATGATTTGGTGGCTCATGTATACGACATCACTTACGGATCTGTAAACAAAGACGATAATCTTGTAATCATTGACGACAGTATTGTTCGGGGCACGACCCTGCAAAAGAGCATTTTAAAAATATTAGATCGCCTAGGGCCAAAAAAGATCGTTGTGGTCTCCAGCGCCCCACAGATTCGATATCCAGACTGTTATGGTATTGATATGGCGCGTCTAGAAGATCTAATTGCGTTTAGAGCCATGTTAGCATTACTTGAAAAGCACAACAAGACCGCACAGCTTAAATCGGTTTATGATAAAGCCAAAGCGACTATAAACCATAAGGTAGCAGACATTCAAAACCACGTTAAGCCGCTTTATGATCAATTTACAGACGAGGAGATTTCAACACAAATTTCTGTTATGTTGCGCACCAAAGACATCAATGCGGAGGTAGACGTTATTTTCCAGTCTGTTGCTAACCTGCACGAGGCTTGCCCCGAAAACAAGGGGGATTGGTACTTCACCGGCGATTATCCAACGGATGGCGGGAACAAGGTTGTCAACCAAGCCTATATCAATTTTTACGAAGGGAAAAAGGGTCGCGCTTATTGAAATTTAAAAAAAGTTTAAATTTTACTTTGATTTGTAAATTCTGTTTGTATATTAGCAAGGCCATAACATAAGTAGGTTAAGTTCATGGTAAGATTTGGGGCAAAAAAGGTGGATTCTTTCCACCTTTTTTATTTTTACACAAAAAAAGAGGGCTATTTAGCCCTCTTTTCTGTTTTGTAACACACTGGTTTTTAACCTGCTGCGTAGCGTTTGCTCACCTCAGACCAATTGACAACCTTAAAGAACGCTTCGATATAATCTGGACGTCTGTTTTGGTAATTTAGGTAATATGCGTGTTCCCAAACATCCAACCCAAGTATGGGCGTTCCCCCACAACTGACGTCTTTCATCAGCGGATTGTCTTGGTTTGGCGTTGAACACACCTCTAGTTTACCATCGCTGTGCACACACAACCATGCCCACCCTGAGCCAAACTGTGTTGCTGCTGCTTTTGAAAAAGCATCCTTAAAAGCATCGAAAGAACCAAAAGCGGCTTCAATCGCATCACTTAGTTCGGAAGACATTTCACCTGCGTCAGGACCCATGATTTCCCAAAATAAGCAGTGATTGTAATAGCCTCCGCCATTGTTGCGAATGGCAGCGTTATTCATATCAAGATTACCTAAAATTTCTTCAATTGATTTACCCTCAAGCGCAGTGCCTTCAATAGCAGCATTAAGTTTGCTGGTATAACCATTGTGGTGTTTTCCGTGGTGGATTTCCATTGTTTTTGCATCAATGTGTGGTTCCAGCGCATCTGCGGCGTATGGAAGAGAAGGAAGTTTAAAAGCCATATTCTATATTTTATTTAGCACAAAGTTACACATATATTCCTATATTTAGTTCTGATAAAGACCAATTGCCGTGTCAACCACAGCTACACCTCCTTTTGTTATATACAACGCTTCGGCGGGCTCTGGAAAGACCCACACCCTCGTTCGCTCTTTTCTCTTTCGGTTACTTAACAGTAATCAACCAGAGCAAGTAAGGCGCTTGCTTGCCATAACCTTTACTAACAAGGCGGCACAAGAAATGAAATCCCGTATTTTAGTACAGTTAGCTTCTTTTGCTTCAAGCGCAAAACGACCCAAAGAGGATACCATGTTTTCGGAAGTCGCGGGATTGTGTGGCCTAACTGACGATCAGCTACACCAGCGGTCAAAAAAGGCCTACCGCTATATTTTACACCACTTTGGACAGCTTCAAGTAGCCACCATAGACAAGCTAACACACAAGATTATTCGAACGTTTGCTCGCGACTTAGGCATTAATGCCCGTTTTGAAGTGGCTTTAGACGGCAAGTCATTTATGGAAGAAGTGGTGGAGCAAGTACTCAGCAAGGCAGGGGAGGACAAAGCACTGACCCAAGTCTTGGTCAATTATGTGTTGCAAAAGTCAGATGATTTGAAATCTTGGGACGTTACCAAGGAGTTAAATACCATTGCTCAAATGTATTTAAACGAAAATCATATGCAGTCGCTGGCAGACTTGGAAGCCGTGCCCATCAAAGCGTTTGTTGACTTAAACCAGAAGCTAAAAACTCAAATAGAAACGATATTGGCACCTATACAAGCGGAGTCAAAAGCGATACTTTTGGCATTTGAGAACTTACAAATCCCGACATCACTTTTTCCACACAAATCGTTACCTAAGCTATTAACGCTTTTGTCACAGGGCGAATGGCCCAAACAAATGCTTACTGCGACCTTATCCAAAAGCCTTGAAACAGGCACGTTTTTAAAAAAGAACGCAACTGACCAAGAACAAAATACATTTGACAGCATTCAAGGTCAGGTGATAGCACTTTTGGAAACATACATACAATATTGGCGACAGCTTGTTTTATTAAACTTACTACGCAGCAATGTGGTGCCACTGTCGCTTATGCAGCACATTGGTCAGGGAGTGTCGGCTTTACAGGACGAACGAAACAATCAGCTGTTGGGATTTTTTAACAAACTGATTTCAGACGCAATTAAAGACACGGATACCCACTTTATGTTTGAACGACTTGGTGTGCGATTCCAACACTTTTTTGTAGATGAATTCCAAGACACGTCTTCATTACAATGGGCCAACCTCCATCCGTTGTTTTCACATGCCCTGGAAGATAGTGAACGCCAGGGTTCTTTGGTTTTAGTGGGCGACGCAAAGCAATCTATATACAGATGGCGCGGCGGGCACCCAGAGCAGTTCATGACATTGGCCAATAAAGAGGTTCCTTTTACCATAACTCCTGAAGTCGAAAACTTGCCAAAAAACTTTAGGAGCCTTCCAAGTATTGTCTCGTTTAACAATGATTTTTTTAAAAAAGCCTCTGAGTTCTTGCCTTTGCCCTCCCAGCAGGCACTTTATGCAAAATCGTGTAAACAAGAAGCCAATAGCAAAGCAGGCGGCTATGTTACGATTGCAACCATAGAGGGGAAAAACAGCGATGAACGCACTGCTGCATACCAGACCCAAGTATTAACACGTGTTAAAGACTGCTTGGAACAAGGCTATGGCCCCGAAGACATTTGCGTTTTAGTCAGAAAAAATAAGCAAGGCGTACAGATTGCTAAAGCACTAACAGAAGCAGGAATTCAGATTACCTCCTCAGAATCTTTGCTCGTAGCACAAAGCCTAGAGGTTCAGTTTTTAATGAACCTTGTAAAACTACGTGTAGCGCCCAAAAGTAAGATAAACCGCTATGCTGTTCTAGAGCATTTTGCCCTTTTACAGCCCAGCCCTTTTGAATGGACAACACAACAAATACAACATCCCTTAAGAAAAGTACTTTTGTCATTGTCAAACCAAAAGTTTGACTTGAGCACGTTTAACCAATTGCCCATTTATGCTGCTTTAGAATATGCTGTATGGGCACTTTCGTTGACAACACACCTAACAGCACACATACAAGCCTTTTTAGATGAAGTCTTAAAATGGCAAGGCAATAGAGAAGGCACACCGATAGCGCTTATTTCACACTGGGAATTAAACAAGGATAACTGGACTGTTCGACCGCCCGAAAACAGAAACGCTGTTAAAATTATGACGACACACAAGGCAAAAGGATTAGCATTTCCAGTAGTTATCTTACCATTTTCAGACAGCAAATGGATTGAGGGGAACAACAATTTGGCATGGTTTCCGCTTCCTGAAGGAGCATATACCCCTTTCAAAGAAATGTTGTTGCCCATATCTCAAAACCTTTCTAAGCTTGGAGAAGGGGCAAAGCAAACCTATGAAACCTATTATGCCCAATCTTTTATGGACACCCTTAATACGCTTTATGTAGGGATGACAAGACCCATTGAAGAACTTCATATTATTACGCAAAAAGGAAATACAGAAACGATACCCAAAGGCCTTCCTGATATTTTTGCACAAGCGATTCCTGAGTTAGAACACCAAGAGGTTGTATATGGTTTACGGATGAAGCAACTGCCCAAAACAACAGTTTTAAATGAGACGACAACTCCGTTTACATTTAATTTAGCCCAAGCCACAAGTGTTGTTGCAGAAAGGTCCGTCGAATCAACCGAAGCGCTTTTCGGCAACGTACTTCACGAGGTCATGGCATATGTAGATGTGCCACAAGATTTGGAGCGCGCCCTTATCCAGTCGAACGCAAAAGAGCGGTTGGGGACAACACAATACGACAGTTTATTTAAAAGCATACAAGATATGGTAGCTCACGAGCAACTGGCTCCTTTTTTTGACCCTGCCAATACCCCATATAAAGAGCGCGCCCTTTTTGCTGTAAACGGAGAACTTTTGCGCCCCGACAGGTTTGTTATTACTCAAGATAAAAACGTCTTATTACTTGATTATAAGACGGGTCATCAACATAAGAGTCATGCGAATCAGCTTGAGGAATATGCCAATTGTTTAAGACACCAAGGCCTTAACGTTAAACAAAAACTGCTGGTTTACTGTGGAAACAGCCTCATTTTCAAAGAAGTTTAGTATTTTCGCATAAATTATTAATCTACAAACATGAAAAATTATATATTCACAATGTTTATGTTGGCTGTCTTTTCTTCGGCGTTGTACGCACAGAACGATAGCAACCCATGGAGCATAACAGTTGGTACAAATGCTGTTGATTTATTTCAAACGGGAGGCTTTACAGAAGAAGACCTAAGCCTTTCCCCAAACTTTTCATATCTAGGAATTTCAAGATACATCGGCTCTGGATTTTCTGTTGATCTGGCAGGTACATTTAACAATATTGATCGCAAATCAGGCGCTGAAGATTTATACTACGGCTTTGACCTAGGCACTTCTTTGACTTCTAGAGAGATTATTGACTTAGGTAATTTTGAACCAACACTTCGTGCAGGTTTAGGATATGTAGGTGGTCTTTCAGGTATTTCAACAACTACCGAAGATTTCTTTGCTCTTTACGCTGGAGCAGGAATTAACTATTGGTTTAACGATGCTTTTGCGCTTTCTGTTAAGACTACATATAAGATGTATAACAGAGAACTTGATGGCTTAATTAGCAATGACGGAGGCGGGCGCCACCACTTTCAACACCTTGCAGGATTTACATTTGCTTTTGGCGACGGAGATGCTGATAGAGACAGTGTTAAAGACAGTGTTGATGAGTGTCCAGAAGTTCCTGGTTTAGAAAGCTTAAACGGTTGTCCAGACGATGACGGCGATGGTATCAAAAACAGCGATGACGACTGTCCAATGACAGCTGGTTTAGCAGCTCTTAACGGTTGCCCAGATGCAGATGGCGACGGCGTCAAAGATTCAGACGACGCTTGTCCTAACGTTGCTGGCGTTGCAGCCTTAAACGGTTGTCCAGATGCAGATGGCGATGGTATCACTGATGCAGATGACGCTTGTCCTAACGCAGCAGGTAGTAAAGCTATGAATGGCTGCCCAGATGCAGATGGCGACAGTGTTGCAGACAAAGATGATGAGTGTCCCGCAGTAGCTGGTCCTGCATCTAACAACGGTTGTCCAGAGCACCCACTTTCTATGTTAGGGGATTATGACATCAATTTTGATTTAGAAAAGTACAATATTGACTCTGCTGATGTTCAACGTCTGTCAACAGTAATTAAAGTATTATTGGCTAACAACGATGCAAACATTAGTATTCAAGGTCACGCAGACAATACAGGTGAAGAGTCTTTCAACAACCCATTGTCTAACAACCGCGCTAGCTCTATTAAAGACTACTTGG
>ENA-UZWU01000822-UZWU01000822.1-metagenome-genome-assembly--contig:-Day-4--1m-contig-822_pt1 | contig 46790 bp, 45 predicted proteins | sample MGYA00260345_ERZ794905 | MGnify/ENA metagenome assembly ERZ794905
TCGATTTTAACGATATTTAACCGGGATTTATATTTTACTTATTACCAGGGGGTTACCCCCTGAAACCCCCTATTTTTATACAAAATTGAAGGTCTTTTTCATTGTTTAAGTGTTAATAAAACGAATAAGTAAATTACAATGACAGAATTAATTAACACAGAATACGCACAGAACGAGTGCTCAATCTGTTACGACGAACTTGGAACAAAAAACACTTGTACAACCCCATGTGGTCACCACTTTTGTTTCAACTGCATGATGGGAGCATTAAATCACAACAACACATGTCCGTGTTGTAGAAGTACATTAAGAGAAGACCCCGTAGAAGAAGATAGCGATGGAGATGAGAGTGAAGACGATGAATTCGAATGGAATCCATATGACGAAGATACCGATTATATGACGGGTTCATCTGGTCGCATAACAGGAACTTTACAAAGTGGTATAGTTACACGACACTACGAATATTCAGGTGAGCAATCTGGATTACTGTATAATGTTAAAAACGACGACCAATACGCAACGCCCGAAGTGATTGCTAAAAAAATCCAAGATGCTGGTTATACCACGGAAGATATCGTAGCACTATGGTTACAACGAGTTCAGAGATCAAAACCAAAATATAACAATAACAATTTTATAAACAAAATGATATCTGACATAGATGATATTATTATTACAGAAGACGATCAACAACTTGACAGATCAAACGAGTTAGAGATGATGGGAGAAGAAGATCATCGAACAATCGAGAGAGAAAATATGGACACATTTGACCATTTTCCAGACTTAAATTTAAACCTTTTATTCAGTATGTAAAGTAAGACTAATTAACTACCTTTTTTATCGACATTGTATAATTGAAAACTTTATATCAAATATATTATACTATTCTATTATATAATGTATACTTTCCCACTAGGTGACAAATTTCCTCATGTGATTCCTGCGTATATTGAAATAGCAAAACATTCAAATGTAAAATATGAGTGGGACGAAGAAAATAAAATATTAATGTTGGATCGTATTTTACATTCAGCTGTAATGTACCCCGAAAATTATGGTTTCATTCCTCAAACACTATGTGATGATGGCGATCCACTGGATGTCCTTATATTGTCAAGTTGTATTCTTCAACCAGGAACCATTGCTTACGTTCGTCCGATTTGTTATTTGAATATGGCAGACGAAAAAGGTAAAGATGAAAAGATGATTGCTATATTAGACAAAGATCCACGCTATCAGCATTATAGTAATTTAGACAGTATTCCCGAACATAAATTAAATCAAATCAAAGAGTTTTTCGAGACCTATAAGAATTTAGAACCAAATAAATGGGTCAAAGTTGAAAACTGGGAAGATTATGACAAAACGATTGATTTATTAAAACATAGTCACGAAAAGTATAAAACAAAATTGAAATAAACCACAATATCGAGATAAATAATCAAATAAATATCCATAATAATGTTATTTCTCATTTTGAATAGACGGGAAATAGATCCATATGAAAATCCTATGGAAATAGCAGAGCAATATTTTCATGTTCATTATTATGAAAATGAAAATCTAAATTTTGACAATATAGAAAAAATAAATATGTGTTGGAAAGAAACCACTCTCTATATAGTAGGTAGTATAGTATCCGTTGCTAGCATTTGTTATATTATATACGATTTACATAATTTGAAAAAATCAGGTTTGTAACATCAACCGAATTTTACGATGTCCATTGTTTTCTCGATCAAAAAGAAATAGTTTGAACATATGAAAACTGTAATTTGGTATATTATTATGATGTTTAAAATAGGTTATTTTTTTCAACGATTTCATGTAAACACAATATCTAAACTCTCCATTGTCCTCTGTTTTATCAAATATATATCCCTCAATATTTGCGTTCATTAACTCGATATTATGAGTACATGTATATAACAAATCACATTCACTTTGAACCTTGCGAATAGATTTCATATCTGCGTTTAATTCTTGAATTTGCGACTCTTTTTTATGTATAAAATCCGAACACGTGTCATGGAAAGATATATTCATAATATTTGACATAAAATAATATTGATTCATAATATCTACCATACGTCGAATAGGACTGGTTATCTGGACATATCCATCAACATTAAGCAAATCATGTCCCACAGTTTCATTTTCATTGTATAAAACATATCCGCTTGATACATTATTCCACATAGACACTGTTTGCTTAATGTCTTTGTCATCTATGTTATGTTGGATATGTTTTTCATAAACTTGTATTTTTCGAAATAATCCACATTGGTTTTTATATAACATTTTAGCACTCTGACTATTCATATAAATCATCCAAAACGAAATAACATCGTGACTATCTAAAGTATTTTGGTCTAATTGTTTTGTAATAAGAAGCATTTGTTTATAGTCATTATTTTTCAAAAGTGATTTTGCTTCATATACATAATTTGTATTGACGCAAATAAGAGAATTATAAAAAGAAATACTATCGTGTAAGATATTGTTTTTGCTTGTGTCAAAAATAACTTCCATTGTAAAAGCAATTCTTTCTTTTCCTTCCAGCAAACTACAAATATTATCAGATAAACTTTCGGGCAACATCGTTCGTCGTTCTTCCGGCAAATAGATTGTAGATATTCGCTTACTTAGGTGTTCCCATAGTTGGTATATATCCAGAACAACCGGAACATTCGCGATATAAATGGATATTTTATATTGATTATTATTCAGGTATTCGATTGAAAACGCGTCATCTAGATCGCGACTATTTTCAGGATCGATTGAATATACATTGGTATTACGTTTATCCCGAATATTATATTGTGTATTTTCTAGAACATGTTCCACTAACAGATTTTCGTCCATATTTTTCAGACCAAATTTAACTTGTTTTTGTAACGACGAAATAGAATACACAAGTTGTTTAGTCCATAATTGATAAGAACAAAAAGAAGCAAAATTATCGACATCGCCGAATGATTCGGTGAGCGTTCCAACTGGGTGTTTTTGATCCCAGTGTTGAAATTTAAAAGTTACATATTTATTAAGATGGTTTTTACTAAACCCAATTTTCAATTCGTATGGAATTAAAAACATCGGCAATGATTTATCATTTGGAATACACTTATAATACAACCTACCTTTTGGTGCTTTACCAAATGTTTTATTTCCCTGTAGAATTAATACCCCACAGTGGTGCTGATATTCGCGAACAGGTGACGTTAATATAGTTACATTATCATTGTTTAGTTCAAATACATCTTTCGAGAATACCCTGTGTTGCAGAGGTTCAAAATTTTCCATAATCATTGGTTCTGTAGTCCAATCATTATAATCGCGCGAATTTGATGAGAATGTGTAATTCATACACTATATAATATGTCTATATGTTTAAACCATTTTCAATAACAAAGGTTTTAGTCCTTCATCAATAAATGGACATGAAATAATCAAATCTCGTTGTCTTTCTTTCAAATAATCAGGTTTTATGTAACTAGACTGGATTGTTTTAGCATATTTTATCAGATTGTTACCTTTATAGTGTGTTCTACATAGATCTCCTTCCTTATACATACTATAAAAATAATCTTTTATCGAGAACTCACTATCAAAGGTATATTCATTAATAAATACACACGGAATTTGATAAGAGTGACATAATGCCATAACATCCAAGACGTTTGTCATAATAAATTTACACTCCAATAACGAATGAATAAACAGTTCTATTTTTTTGAAACTAGTAAAATCTCCTTTTGTTGTTATATGTTTGATATTATCATCTATTTCCAGTTTTTTAGCTGAAAAATTATTTAACACAATGCCGATATTATAAAGTGGTTTACTAACAAATTGATAAAGTAACGAAACAATCAATAGTGGGTGTCCATAATAGGGTATATTCACAATATAGTTATTTTTGATTAGTTCTTTTGTATATGGACCACGTACGCAAAACAGTTTTGAATACATGATAACTGGATCGGATATTCTGGTTACATTATTCGAAAAGACAGTTGTTCGATTTTTATCGCATATTCCCGACCCCCAAACAAGAGAATTATGTGTATTTTCGTTGATATTCGAGTTTAACAAAAAATGTGTTTCACTACCTGTGACATGTTTATGTCGAAATCCACACAATTTTTCGAATATATAAAAATTAATCATGTTACCAATATTCCCATCTTTCGTATAACATAAATTCACTAAATTGTATGTTTCAATGGTATCATATTTAAACATCTTGCTATTTTTCGCGAATATATTTTTGATTTTATAATTGGATGAAATATAGTCAAAAAACTCCCGGTTTATAAAATTATCGTTCAACTGTTTTGTTAGTTCAGTTGCATCCTTTTTAAAATTATATCGACAATTTGAATATTCATAGTTTTTATCTCTTTTATATTGAATAATATCATTATAATTATATTTTTGATTAGGGAATAAATTAACATAACAATATTCGTAATAATTATAATAATCATCATCGCACAAATATTGACTCATATATTCACGAAAGGCCATATTTTCATACGATTTGAAATTCCACATATGTAAAAATAAACATCGGTTTAGATGAATCGTATTCGTCTTTATTTTATTCGGGAAATCACAATAACCATATTTTTTACCAAAAATTATCGAATTTTTCTTATATATGTATATTTCTTCGCAATATTTATGATTCATAGAAGTATATTCAAACGTAAATGCGATATTCCAATTTTGTGTAATGATCGTGTCTAATTCACTATTTGATAGTTCGTGGTATATATATTCCAATAAATACTTATTATATAATATGAAATCATCGTCCCATCGCATAACTATATCGTTAGATGCTTTATCCACTAGAAATTGTTTTTTCTTACCTAAATCTTTTCCATAATGTTTGGTTCGAAATATGGTTACATTCTCGTATTTATCTAATTCGTTCAAATAAATATTTCGATCAAATTCGTTTGTAGAATCGTCGAATATAAATATTTCGGATACATAATTTACAATGCTTTCGATCGAATATTTTAATAATTTTCCATTATTCATCGTAACAGTGCATGTGGTAATTGGTAGCATAAGATAAAATAATATTATATATTAATATAATATAATGACAGAATTAGAGAAAACGTACAAAATGTATCAATATTTTCAAACAACCACCCGTAATATTGGATTATATACGTCTGTGTCGTTTGCTGCTTTAGCATATTCACGCGCTCATCGTGGCAAAGATAATATGGTAAATATATTATTAATATGTACATCGATTGTATTTACATGTATTGCGTTGTTGATTACAAACTACTTACTTGATGATATAAATAAATTTACGAGTAGTACATCGGATTATGATGATATTAAAAAATGGGTACTCATCCCGAATCTATTGAATATTACGAACATCATATTATTACTTGTTACATTTTATACACTGTTTAAGCAAATTAGAGGGTAATTTTTGTGTTTCATATAATCTTGAAATATTTTATATGAATTTTAAAAATAAAGCAGAAACCATTATTCGTAATAATAGTCGAGGAGACTTTACAATTCCATGTAGTACATTATATCCATTCCAATGGAATTGGGACTCGGCATTTTGTGCCCTCGGAATTTTTACGTATGATAAAGAGAGAGCATTAAAAGAAATAGACAAATTATTCGAAGGACAATGGGAAAACGGTATGATTCCTCATATTATTTTTCATAAAGACGATGATAACTATTATCCGGGACCTAAAATATGGGATTCCAATACAACGCCCCTTACATCTTGTATTTCACAACCTCCGGTATTGGCAACTATTATATGGTTTATGGTAATTCTTGGACTCAATGAAAAAGATTTATTACATCAGTATTTCGACAAATTAATGAACTATCATAAATGGTTTATAGAGAATAGAGATCCTTATAACACGGGTTTATTATCGATTATTCATCCATGGGAATCGGGTCGTGATAATTCACCGGATTGGGACGATGCGTTAAACGCGATTCCTATTCAACCAGAACTCGATATTCAACGAAAGGACAACCATGCAATGGGCGATGATGTGCGTCCCACAAATGATGATTACAATCGCTATATGCAAATCGTATTTAAGAGTAAAGAATTTAAGTGGGATAGTAAAAAAATATACGATGAAGGTTTATTTAACGTATGTGACCCAGGGATCCAGTTTATTTTTATACGCGCATGTAAAGATTTATACAAATTAGCCGTTTTCTTGGAGCGAAAAGAATGTTATTCTACCATTGAAAAATGGATTGAACACTATTCACATAATTCAAAAAAATTATGGTGTGATCAGATAAATGCTTATACGAGTTTAGATATAAAAACGAACAAATTATATGGTGGTATTTCAAGTGCTTCTATGTTATTTGCTTATGCCGATATAGGAGACCAATACCAGAAGCATAAAATGTTAGAACATAGCAAACGAATATTATATTTTTCCAAATACGGGTTTCCTTCCTACGATCCATTTTCAAAAGATTTCAATCAAAAGAAGTATTGGAGAGGACCCGTTTGGTGTATAATTAATTTTATGCTAGCTATTGGGTTTTCACACATTCGCGAAATAGAGATAGCAAAAAAAATAAAGGATCACACAATAAAACTCATTGAAGAGAGTGGATTTTATGAGTATTATGACCCACATTTAGGGATTGGTTATGGTGGAAATAACTTTTCTTGGACGGCATCCACATATTTGGTATTTAAGAACGACCTCCTTTTATAACTTCTCATATCGACTGATTTTGATATAGAATAAATGGACATTAGTAAATAATCTACTCATAATATAGTGAATTATATTATGAAAACCCGTAAAAACAAGAATAAAAATAATAAAACCAAAAGGCGTTTTTTATACAACCCAAACAATCCTAAAAAATCCTTCGACGTATATATTGATAAAGATCCAAGTGATACCATTCCTATCAAATATACCACATTAGAAGATGTCAAACATACCATTACAAAACTAGAGAAATTATACAAAGAAAAGCGATATAGTCACAAACGTATATGGCAAGTGGGAATGATAATGAAAGTTCGTTTAGATGCGTTATTAAAACATCATAAAACGTTGTATCCAAGTGCTAAATATGTCAAAGCGCGTTATAATTTGGCTAATAGATATTTTCGTTTTTTAGGGAACCGAACAAAACAATCCGAAATAGAACGTTATAAAATGACATTTGTCACAATGTAGTCAGTGTTTATTATATAAATAATGAATATTTATATAATTTGTATCACTCTAACAAAAGAAATCGGGCATTAGGTCTTTTTCTTTAATATTCGGATCCACTCTATATTGTTCAACATCTATATCTAATGATGCTAAAACTTCATCATCAATAAAGTTTTTACCATTACATATATCTGGGTCGGCACAAAATATGCCTTGTGCTGCGTCACCCATAATATCGGTTGTTCTAGAGATATCCACCATTTCTTGCCCACCTAACAAATTCTGAACAGGAGCAGTATTGATAGTGGTGCGTGGCCAAAGTGTGTTGATGCCAATATGAGAAAATTCTTTGTTCCAATATTTTGCCATAAGTGACATATTGAATTTCGACATACTATAATAGAGATGATTAATCCACCATTCGTCTTCGTAAAGCATATTTAGTGGCGGGGCAATGATCAACATATGTCCTTGGTCATTTTTTCGCATATGTTGTAGGCATTTTTGTCCAAATAAATACGTACCGTTAATATTGACACCACACATGAGTTCTACTTCTTTTTGTGTTTGTTTAATCGTATTATTTAAACACAGAGCACTTGCGTTCAATACAACGCCATCGATCTTTCCATGTGTTTCTATTGTTTTCTCAATAACATGATCCATTTGATCTGGTTCGCGAATATCACATGGAATCGCAATGCAGTTCGTTGTTTGTGTAAGTTCGTTAATATTATCAGCTGCGCTGAAAATGGTTCCTTCTAGTTTAGGGTGTTTTGTTTGTGTTTTTCCAATAATAGTCACATTTGCTCCAGACAGGGAGAGTTTTTTGGCAATATTAAACCCAATTCCTCTTGATCCGCCAGCAATAATATAGTTCTTATTTTTTAATGAATTTGTAATAGGTTTGAGTGTTCTATCTTTTTTGATAGATTTCAATACGAACGCATAGTTTGATTTAATGGAGTTCATCTTGTATATAGTAGATAGTAAAGGTTTAAGTTTTTTTCTATCAATAATTAAATGTATTCTTATATTCAAAAAATAGTGATTTTTTTCTTTACAATACTCACTTCAATAATCAACTATATACGATCTTTTTTTACATTAGAAACATATACAAATGTAAAACGTATAAAATGGAATCCAACCTTATGTAACGTTGAATACACATATTCAAAAGAAGACTATGATCGCAAATACAAAACAATTGATCAGATTTCCCCCTATTCTTTTTCTTAATTCTGATATTTTAACAACGTTTTCTAGTTGCCCAAAATGGATATTGCAGTGACTCGCCTGTACCAAATGGTGGTTTCCAACTTTCATCGCCAACTATTACATGCGAACCCATTTTTTTACGTAAAATGCTAGTAATACTTTGTTCATGACGATTATATTGAAACCCTTCATGAGTTTGTTTTGCGTTGAATATGTCTGTTGCTAGAAGAGGGTGGTTGTTAATAATTTCACTATATGATTTCATATATTGTACTAAAGAACTATTTTTCTGCATGATTAATACAGTGCTAATAATTTGCCCGCTATTTGCGATTTCACCATCTACACTTTCACCAAAAAAATCAAAGATTTCCTTTGTGGTCCAATGTTTTTCCTTATGTTCCATTTGGAAAGATAAAATGCCTTTCTTACTTTCATGTAATGTTTGTAAGTATTCATAAAACCGTTTTTTTCCATGTATATTTAACGTAGAACCCGCATCCAAATAAATCAAAAAATCGTTTTCATCTATGGTTTCGATCGTTTCATTGATAATATCATGACGCCACAACCAATACCCTCTCCGCGTGGCATGTCTAATATTTCATTGAATTCACTGTTATGTTTTTCACGTTTAATGTCATTCGGTCCAAAACCTTTAATAGAATCAAATTCTCCAAAAGATTTCGCCTCTTTTACACCTTTGAACATTTAAAACGCCGGGTTATACCAAGTTCTATTTAGATTTTGGATTACATTTTTATTATTTCCCCTATAAAACATTATCCATATGTCGCAATTACCACTCCCACAAATTATATATTTACATTTTGACATTATTATTGTTATTGCTAAGTATTTTTTTGAAAATTCATAATTTTGAGATATCATTTTTTTATCAACTGTATCATTACATTTTTTCATATGTCTTATTTCATCATTGAAATAAAAAGAGTTATTTGGAAACTTATTTGTAATGAATTCTATAAATTCGGTTTCATCACTTTGGACTAAAAACACTAATTTTTGGTTTTTTTGTAGTAATTGATTTACATAAATTAAATATTCATCATAACTACATTTTGTTGTTTCTCTGTTTTTATCATTTCCTCTATAAAATAATACACAAATGTTTTCATAAAGTAAATTGTATTTTTTTTCTATATTATTGATGATTTCATTTATTTCAGCTGATGGAGAAAAATATTTTTTGATTAACGGTGTTATACATTTATAATCTAAATTAGCATAGTTTTTGAATTGATAATCGTGTTTATAGTTTATAGGGTGTATTATATTAACATCTGGAACATTTTCATAATTTTCAAAATAATCAAATGTAATATCTTCATTTGGAATTTTTTTATACCAACTAAATTGTTTGGAACTATCTACATTATCAGGTAATCTTTTATTTGAATTAATAAATTTTACAATTTCATGCAGTTTTACAGAACAACATGAAAAAAAACCCGCATTATGTGTTATTTTAATCATATATATATATGTATATATAATTTTTAACGTAAATTAATTTTTCAATTATTATAGTATATAGATGCCAACTCACAAAAGTAGTGATTATAAATTATCAGCAGTTAAATATTATTTATCTCATTCTAAAAATCAAGTTCAAACCTGTAAAATATTTGGTTGTTCTACAAGAAGTTTAATGAGATGGGTAGATAAGTATAAATCTACAAATAATATTACACGAAAGAAAAGAGATTATACATCATATAAAATTAGCAATAGTCATATTTCATTTATAAAGCAACAACTTAAACAAAATAAAACTATAACAATAGATGAATTATTAGTCAAATTAAAAACTAAATTTATAAAAATCTAATAAAAGGAGCATATGATAGAAATGAAAAATATGTAAAACGACCATCAACAAGAAAAAAGAAACCTAAAAAATATCTGGATTAGGTCGGCGTTTTAAATGTTCAAAGGTGTAATAATCGTTGTTTTGATTTATCGAAAACACTATTTGCATATGTAATAAAATAGATTTTAGGACGTTTTTTGTTTTATTTTTGATTGAAATTTCTTTGTCCAATAATCAAGTTGAAGTTTTTCCATTTTATATTCATTCCTTTCTTTTTTTTTCGTTATTTCTTCATATTTGCTATGTAAAAATTCTTCATTAATTTCCGACCATGACTTTAGAATAACAACAGGCAAATTTTTGAATAGATCGTCTAATGTCGAAGATAACATAATGGGTATTAAACCAATTGCCAATGCTTCCCAAGTTCTATGGCAGTCTAATCCTGCGCCGCGTGGTGACAATACGAAACGAAAGTCTTTCCATTGATCGTAGCATTGTGAATTAGTAACATTAATTTGTAATTGTCCTTCAATAAACGAAGGTATCATATAAGTAAATTTTGAGGGTATAAAATCTAAAAACTCACAAAACGATTTCCAATTCTCCTTTCCATAATCCAGGAGAGTTTGTCTAGTCGGGTCTGTATGTAAGGAACAGTTCATGCATAATATTTTCTCGGGATCTGAAAGTGTATTATTCTCTAACCACCCTTCAATTGCTTTCAATTGCCGGTTATAATTTAATCCAATTGGAAGTGGAGAGATTTTACTATGATGGAAAGGCATATTCCATGTAAAACAGTGTAACAAGTTAATGTGCTCTATTTGTGTTTGGGTTATGGGAATCACATCACTTTCTATAATAACGAGCACAACACCTTTCTTGAAATATTGAATTACATTGTTAAAAAAATGTTGAATAATGACATTATATCCAGTAATGCATGCAATTCTTGGTGAATCTATTTTTGAAAAATCGTATTCATTTTCGTTAAGTTTGCTCCTCGTTATTACAAGTCCATTCTCAGATTCGACCCATTCGACTAATTTATCTTCAGTTAGCAACATAAATTAGTATAACATAACCTATTGTTTATAAGTCATTATAACAAACATTTATAAACGAAATAAACATTTAAAAGAGTATATATGAAATGAGTTCCAAGAAATATACTAAGAAATCCACATCAACCACAAAATATACATTTGACAAGGGATTGTCAAAATATCTTGTCATTGTCGAATCGCCTTCGAAATGTGGAAAAATAGAAACTTATCTTGGACAAAATTACAAATGTATTGCGAGTAAAGGACATATTCGAGAATTGACAGGGTTAAAAAATATTGATATTACCAATGAATTTCAACCAACATTTACATTAATTAAAGAAAAACAGGGTCACATTAAAGAAATGCGATCCATTATTAAGCAGTATCCCAAAAGTAATATCATCTTGGCAACCGACGACGATCGTGAGGGAGAAGGGATCGCATGGCATATATGTGAATTATTTGATTTGCCCGTAAGCACGACTCCAAGAATATTATTCCATGAAATTACAAAAAAGGCATTGAATGACGCAATAAAAGACCCCACTTTTATTAATATACATCTCGTAAAGGCACAACATTCCCGACAGATCTTGGACATTTTAGTTGGTTTTAAAGTGTCTCCTCATTTATGGAAACATATATACAGTAGCAAGGACAAGAGTTTGTCAGCTGGACGATGTCAGACGCCGGCATTGAGACTAATATACGATAATTTCCTAGAAAAGAAGGAAATAGAACCGGAAAAAACGTACAAAACAACTGGTTGTTTTACGAATAAACGCATTCCATTTGTTCTTGGACATGAGTTTAATAAGGAAGAGGATGTTGAAGAATTTCTAAAAAGTTCTCAGACATTTCATCATATATTCACCATGGAGAAAGACAAAGAGTCCAAGAAGTCACCTCCAAAACCCTTCAATACATCTCGTTTATTGCAATCAGCTAGCAATACATTGCATACAAATCCAAAACAGACAATGCAATTATGTCAAATATTGTATCAGAAAGGTTTGATTACCTATATGCGAACAGATAGTATGAAATATGCGCCACCTTTCTTGGACACGGTGACTAGACATGTATGTGAAAAATATGGTGAAAAGTTTCTTGGACAATTAAAGAATGTTACCAACTATGACAAGAACAATCCCCACGAAGCAATTCGTGTTACAGACATAAATTTATCGTCAATCCCTCTAGGAACAAACCCACGTGAGGCATCTATGTACAACCTCATCTGGAAAAATACGATAGAAAGTTGTATGAGCGAGGCAAAATATATGAATACTCCTCTTCGCATATCTGCTCCTGACATATATATTAATAAAAAGTCCAAGAAGATCAATTATGAACATACCATAGAAACACCTTCATTTCTAGGATGGAAAATTGTAAGTAACCGTGAAGTTGATCAAAATGAGTGTATAGGTCTAAAAATGTGTGTTAGAAGTTTCTTGGACAAGAGGGTTGAATATTCAAAGATTGAAAGTAACGTTGTTGTTCGTTCCAAACATTCACATTATAGTGAAGCAAGTCTTATTAAGAAATTGGAGGATGCTGGGATAGGTAGGCCTTCTACATTTGCTATGATAGTAGATACAATTCAAGAAAGGGGGTATGTAAAATGTGAAGATGTTCTTGGACACGACCATAACTGTACTGAGTTTGTTCTTGTAGCAAATGAAAACATTCATAAAATCCAAATAGACAAAACATTTGGTAATGAAAAATCCAAATTACAGATCCAACCGATTGGTGTATTAACAATCGAATTTTTAGTCAAACACTTCGAATCCTTATTTTCATACAATTACACAAAACAAATGGAAGAAGATTTAGATAAAATAGCAAAAAACGAAGATAAAACATGGAATCAACTATGTAAAGAATGTTTAGAGGAAATCACAAATCTGTCCAAGAAAACAATGAAAATTGAAAAAGATAAGTATTTCTTGGACGACTCACATGAACTTCTATTTACTCAATATGGACCATCTGTACGTAAAACCTTGGATGACGGTACAATTGAATATATAAAAGTGAAAGAAAATGTAGATATAGAAAAACTTAGAAACCACGATTACGATTTAGACGAAATTTTAGAAAAAGAATCACAATCTTTAGGCGTTTATGAAAATCATGATATGTTTGTGAAAAAAGGGCGTTATGGATATTATTTATCATGGAATGACCAAACATATAATTTAAAAACATGGACATCATCTATTCAAAAATTTTCTTATCAAGACGCATTGGAAATGATTCAAACATCAATAAAAGATAAAAATATCGTGAGGAAAATTGACAATGAAATTTCAATACGAAGTGGAAAATTTGGTCCATATGTATTTTACAAAACACTATCAATGAAAAAACCAAAATTCTTCCCCCTTAAAAAGTGTCCATTACAATATGAAGAATGCGACGAAACCGAATTAAAAGAGTGGATCAAAAAAACTTATTTAGAAGGAAAATAGTGTGTTATAGTATAGGATGTACAACACATCATTTATGAAATATTTCTTTTTACTTCTCATATTTTGCGTATTATTTAGTGGATTGTATCATAAAATAACAGAAACAATCAGTTTTCATTTTATAACCGGTATTCAAACATTATATCTCGTTATTTTCGTATTTCAGTTAATACAAGATTCAAATATTGGGTTTCGCGCTTTAACAATTGATATACCAAAAACTAGATATACACCAGAAGATAAAATATATATTCCATTAGCATGGGTTATTTTACCCGTACTCATATTACAACTTATTTCATCTGTTTTTATGACAACCATGTCAAATTATATGAAAAAGGAATATGGATATATAAAATTAACAAGAAACAAGCAATGGAATTTAAATATATATAAAACAATGTTTATTCTAGCAACTTTTACCATAATGTTCTTAACATATAGTTATTGTGTAGATTTCACACCAATTACACCTTTATCGGGAATGTATAAATCATGGTTATTATTAATGTTGTTGGTGTCTATTTTATTTCCTATAGCAAATGTAGCAAACGCGAATCATTTGTGTTCCACTATATCAAAAACAACGCAATAAATAGTTTATAATAGAACAAACATAAATGATTGATTCAAACTATATTATATTATAACTTGAATGAAATTTTACGAAACTACTTTCGATGATTATTTACAAGAAACTACAAATATTCCATTTCACCCAGAATTGAACAATTTCGAACAAAATCTTCCAGATGAGGCTAAACAGATGGGTAATTTGCTGATATATGGACCATCTGGTTCAGGTAAATATACACAATCGTTAAGATATGTCAAAAAATATAGTCCAAGTGAATTGAAATACGAAAAAAAAATGGTATTAAATAGTGACAAATACAACTACAGTTACAAAATAAGTGATATTCATTATGAGATAGATATGGCATTATTAGGATGTAATGCCAAATTAATATGGCATGAATTATTTCTGCAAATTGTAGATATTGTATCTATATCACCAAAAAAAGTGGGTATTATAGTATGTAAAAATTTTCATAAAACGCATACGGAACTATTGCCATTGTTTTATAGTTATGTTCAACAATACAATAATATATTACTACCATTTCAAATAAAATATGTTTTAATAACAGAGCACATAAGTTTCATTCCAAACAATATTATTAATAATATGCGTATTATAAATATAAAACGACCCGAAAATGAAATTTACCAATATTTAAAAAAACCGGTTAATATTGACAAAGAATGTATTCAGAATTTAAAGGAGGTTCGTTCAATTTCCAATGTTAAAAATTTAGATGATATTCCCGAAGAGTATTTTGATATTATTTGTGATTCGATCATTCAAAAAATGACCTCCCCGGCAAAATTATCTCTACTTACTTTCCGTGAATGTTTGTATGATATTTTGGTTTATAATCTAGATTTTAACGAAGTATTATGGCATATATTAACTCATTTTATAAACGAACAAAAAATAAACGATACATCTTTACAACTTATTTTGAATGATGTGTATGGTCAATTAAAGCAATACAATAATAATTATCGACCCATTTACCACTTAGAGACAATTCTCTTAAATATATTAAATCATATACATGGATATCGAAATACAGAAGTGTCTTCAAACATTCAATTTACACGAGAATCAAATAAACAGAGAAGTATTACGTAAGCAGTATTTTAAAAAGGCATTACAATATCATCCGGATAAAAACAATAAAAACACGACGGAACAGTTCAACGAGGTTCAAGAACAATACGAAACATTAATGAAGTACTATGGTTATATGGATGACGACGAATATGATATAGAAGTAGAAGAGTCGGACGAAACAACATACATAGTTCCAAGTTACGTTGAGAATATCCAAGAATATTTTCAACCGTTTTTAGAAAACGAAATTATTCAAGAATTAAAAACGAAATTTTTATCAAAAATAATACTGCATTTACAAAATAAATGTGAAGACAAGGCGATGGCATTGTTTCAAAATATGCCTCCTGAAAAGTGTAAAAAAATAATAGAATTTATGGAAAAACAAGTATATATACCGATTGGTTTTATTGAAAAAGTACGTTCGTTTTGTAAAGAAAAAGCAGAAAACATTAAAACAGTACGTATTTTTCCATCATTAAATGACATTCTATTAGATAATTTATACAAATTATACGAAGATGGAATGGAATACTATGTCCCATTATGGCACGACGAATTAATATATGATAATCATGGAGCAGACCTATGTGTTGAAATACATCCACAGTTGGACCAAGACGTCTCTATTGATGAAAACAACGATCTTCATATATTTAAGACATTTAGTATCATACAATTATGGGAAACCGAAATAATTGAAATCCAGTTTGGAAATAAAAAAATATCCTTTCCGCGAGAAAATTTGAAACTCGTACAAAAACAAACAATCACGATTCCAAACAATGGAATTTCGTTGATTAATAGTGAAAATATGTACGATACTAGTAAAAGAGGTGCGATTTTGATTCATATTTCATTAACATTAAATTGATTTTATAAAAGATCCAATAATTTAAAATATAGTAAAACTATAATTTACACCCTTGAAACTTTAAAATTGGACAAAAATATATCTAAATTATTTATCATATATATATATATATATATGATAATTAAGAATCTTAAAATAAATAAAAATACAACAACATTTTTAATTAATAATAAAGAAATTTACTTGAAGTATAGTATTGAATATGAAAAATACATTTCTTCAAATTATGACGGACCTTTAATATTAGCATTACCTATTGCAATGAGAAATAATGAAAAATTAATTATAAAAGGGAAAGTATCATATAAATTATTTCATAATGTTAAACATTATCTAATGAAAATTATAAATATTATGCTTCCTGAATGCAAACCTATAAATATTGAAGTAGATGACTTTAGTTATAGTAAAGAATATAATAATGTTGGTGTAGGATGTGGATTGAGTTGTGGAATAGATAGTTTATGTTGCCTACAAGATTATTATTTTGATACAGAAGATAATCCATATAAATTAACTCATGTTACTAATTTTGATGCTGGGGCATCCGGAAATAGTAGTACTGTTTTTAATAAAAGGGTATCTAATGCAGAATTATATTGTCAAGAAACAACTTTAAATATGTTAAAAGTGGAAACTAATTTTACTAGTATAAATAATTTTGGACATCAAAAAATTCATGTTATTAGAAATTTATCCATACCACTTTTCTTTCAAAAATTATTTTGTAAATATTACTATTCGTCAACATATTCATATATTGATAGCAAGATAAAGTCTAATTCATACGATATTGCTTATGGTGATCCAATAGTAATTCCATTATTATCTACAGAAAATATAGAATTTATATCTCATGGATGTCAATATACTAGACCTGAAAAAACATTAAAAATTTCAGAAAACTCTCTTAGTTATAAATATTTAGATGTATGTATAAATGGTAGTTTTGTGAATAATAGTAATACATTCTTAAACTGTTCTACTTGTTGGAAATGTTTAAGAACCTTAACAACATTAGATTATTACAAAAAATTATATTATTATGAAAAAGTATTCAATTTGGAAAAATATTATAAAATTAAAGATAAGTTTTTAAGAAATCTAAATAAAAATAGTCCTTTGGAAAATGAAATAATTGAATTGTATAAAAACAACACCATTGAAAAAAAATATACATATAATAAATCAAATAATAATACAGATTTAAGTGCTTCTACATATCATCATGTGTTTTTTGATATAATGAAAAAAGACAATAATTGGAAACAAATAGATACTTGTGCTAATTACAGTAATTATAACGGAATGTCCAATATAAGTAATTCAATTGAAAAATATTCTTTTCTTGATTCCAAACATTTAATGGCTAATTTTTTTAACAAAAACAATTTAAATTTTATACCAAAAACTTTTGTTATTAATACCAAAAAAGATTTTAATAATTTAGAATTACAAAAAGGGAAAAAATATTTGGTAAAACCACCGGGTTTTACTACAAAAACATTTCAAGATAAAATAGCAGAACCAGGAAATAGTGGCAATGGTATATACATTGTAAATGAAAAAAAAGAAATAAAATATAATAATAAAATTATATTAATTCAGGAAATGATCGAAAATTTATACTTAATTAATGATAGGGTATTTCATTTAAGAAATTTTTTCCTAATTATTAATACACAAAATGGATTAACATTTTACAATTCAAAAGATAGTTTTATTAGGTTAGCAGTTAATAAATACAATGGTTACAATAATGCAGATGTTAAAAATATTATTACTAATTATTCTGGAAATATTTTACAAGATACTGAAGATATATACTGTAAGTTATTATCTGAGCTAAATGAATGTAAAATTATTAATATGAAAATTAGTAATTGCTTAGATAAAATCTGTAAAAAGTTACCTGAGTATAAATCAAAAAAGTTAGAATTTATGTTATTAGGTGTAGATTTTATGTTTGATAAAAATTTAAATCCTTATTTACTTGAGTTTAATTATAATCCACTATTTTGTCATAAAATTGGAAAAAAAGTTATTGACAATATAACATATCCTTGTGCAGAAAGTATAATAAAAAACATTTTTGAACCAATTTTAAGTAATAAACCTATTATAAATACTGGAATATGGAATAAAATAGACAACTTAAATGAAAATAAATGGTTAGCACTTAAATCTCATTGGAAATTATCAGGCAATAAATTAACAAGTACATCTGAAACTTTCTTAAAAAAAAATGAGTTACATTCTAGTAAGTTAGATGATAAACTAAAAATAAAAATTCCATTAAATAAAGAGGTTTTATATATTAAAGAATTTAATAATAATTATTATCTTGTATCACATCCTCTCTAATAACAGAACCTTTTATTTATAAATTTTTTTATTTACTTTTTTCGTTTTTTGTTTATAACTTTTTGATTTATTATAAGCATAATCAAAATAATTTTCATAGTTATTTTTTTTAACTTTTCTAATTGATTTTTTTTCCTCTAATTTTAATTCATTAAATTTTAATACTTTTTTATTTAACTTTAATGTATGTTTTATTTGGTTAAACCACATTTCAATGGCATTGGTTTTTGGTGTATATGGAACTGTAAATAAATATTTATTACTACTATTTATAAAAATATTACATACATAATCCATACTTACATCATTATTTAAATAATAATTAACAGCACTAATTTTATAATCTTCACTTTTATATTTAGACATAACTATATATTATTAAATTATATATTTTTGTCCCATTTTAAAGTTTCAAGTGTATAAATATGAAAAAGAACGATAAGTCTTATATAATAAACGGTTATAAAGGAATTATGGAACTAGATTTAACGAATATCGAGAAGAAATATCACAAACTGTTGATCGACCAACATTACAAAGATATTAAATTGTATAAACAAGAGCAACATGAACTGCCTACACATCTACAATATGAAAATACGATAATTCGTGCCGAGAAAATACAATATATGGACTATATTGCGCAAAAAAAAAGATGCGATGAAAAACTTGCCATCCAAACAAAGAATGATAAAACCCGACTGGAATTATACTACAAATATGGTTCTAAATAGAATGTTCAAAAAAAATATACAAATATATACATTTGAATATTTATCGTATTAATATACCTTTTTATAGAATTTTACTTATGCGGACTCCTCGGCAACCACCTTCTTCTTCTTCACAACCTTCTTCTTAGGTGCGGGCACATCCTCCTCAACTGGTTCGGCAACCTTCTTCTTCATCACCTTCTTCTTGGGAGCAGGTGCCTCCTCCTCAACAGCTGCCTCCTGAGTAGCAGATTCATCGGCAACAATATCGGGCATTGCGCTTTCCTCCTCCTCGTCACTATCCTCGGCACTAACATCATGCTGTTCGGTCTTAGTGAATACGGTATCCTCAACATCGTCATTATCATTATCTGGGATATTCTGAGATGCGATCGCACCGCGATCCTCGTCGCTGAGCATAACACGGCATTGTCCATAAACACTAACTACCTCTCTGGGTTTGACAACACACTGGATGACCTTCCATGTAAGACCCCACCCCTTACCGCCCTTCCAGATGCCACCGCACTGAAGAACACACGCAACCTGACTCAACTTAGGAACAAAATCAGGAGGAGTAACACGATCATTATCGCCAGGGAAGATCATCTTGTTGCTGGTATCGTAGAGTTCGATTCCCCACTTACCATCATAGCAAGGAACCTTAGCGCGAATGCTAGGTGACTTAGTAGGATCAACCTTCTTAGTACCCTTAATATATGCGTTCTTCAAGAACGGAAAGAAGGAATGCTTACAAACCTCACGACTCATTTCCTCGCCGAACCATAGTTCGGAGTTCTTAACTGCCTGATCAAGAACATCATTCTCGAAGTCCCTTACCTTCTGAAGGAAAGCATCGGTAGAAGGCTTGCGATAGTCCTCTGTAGGAAAATTCAAAGTCATGGTGAATTTACCATCACCACCAGTTCCATCATCATAATCGGTAATACCCCAAGTCATCATCATAGGAGTGGAAATATGCAGGGAACGATTCGTTTGTGTGGAAATAACATTAATAGACAACATACCCTTATCATTGACCTTAGGAGGCATGAACTTAAGAGCGCTGGTGTCCCATTCGGAAGTAGAAAGTACGATTGGCTTAGACATTATAACTGAGATCTAATTATACAGTAGATTATAGCACTATCTTTAAATCAATTTTATGAATATGTATTTTGATATGAAAATGTGACGAAATACGAGTCATTTTATAACACTTATTCACAAAATAAATATAAATATATATAGTATAAATATCAGATATTACAAATATGCTAGAAAATGAATTGATAGAAGTGGATATGATATTGCAACCGGATGCCAACGCGCCAAATATTGTTGAGAACAAGGTAAAAAATGAAAGTACGATTTTTACTGTAAAACAATATTTATCCGAACCAACAATTATAAACACTTTAAAATTACATGAAATAAAACAGCATCTAAAATATTACAAAAATAATTTTCAGATTCCAACTTATTATAAATCTTATGAAAAAAGGGAAGCCAAGAATGCCATCAAATCAATACACGATTTTACTTTAATGGGAACAAAAAAAGTTTTATACGAGAAATTAAAAAAATTCTTTGAACAACATCGTTTAGTAATTATTATTCAAAAGAGCGTACGGCGATTCTTGACAAAAGTTGTGTTAGAGTTAATGGGTCCGGCAAAATTTAACAAGAAATTATGTGTAAATGATAGTGATTTTTATACGTTAGAACCATTATCAAACATTCCGTTTGACAATTTTTTCAGTTACAAAGACAAAGAAAATTTTATATACGGATTTGAATTATCGTCATTAATACAATATATAAAAGTGAAGGAAAGGGGTGGTGAATTGCGTAGGCAAATTAAAAATCCATATAATCGAAATTCAATGAAAAATGAAATACCAAAGATACACAGATTGTGTCACTTACGACGGTTACTAAAAGGAGAATATAAAAAACATATATTGCCAACACGTATTCATGCGCGTAATCGAGATGTATCGTCACCGCAAAATGACTTACGTAATCGGACACTATCTATAGGGTTAGAGCATAATTATAATCACAGTCAAATGTTAGAGATGATTCGGTCAATACGTTCAAAATCGAACGAAGATCGAACACGGGAACTTTTCATAGAGATTGATCAACTTGGAAATTACAGTGACTATAGATGGTTTATGAATTTGGAACGTAGTTGTTATTTGCGATATTATCGTATATTAAAGGATATATGGACTTATCGCGCACAGATACCAAGTTATACCAAGATCAAAATATGTCCGCTATGGGACCCATTTGGTATGTTTTCTACAATAAACGTAAATGAATTGACTACTGAACAATTAATGTCACGATGTTTATGTGTGATGGAGGATATGATTTATACTGGAATAGAAAGACAATTCAAAACAATAGGTGCTTTACATGTATTAAGTGTTCTAACCGTTATTAATAGAGAAGCGCGAAGTAACATGCCTTGGTTATACGAATCATTAATATAACGGAATTAGTTAATAAATGTATTGTTATGCGCAATATATTCATTAAATTTTTGGTAATCGATATTTTTACATGATAATATATCTAAATGATACCAATAATAAATCGATTTACCTGCACTCGAAGACAATTACCAATGATGATTAATACTATACAAAATAAGAATATGAATGTGATCTTGGACTATAGTAATGAGAACAAGGTACAGCACCAAAGAAATTTTCATGAGATCATGGATTTAATTCAGCACTACCCAAATCATCATATAGCAATCAAATTAAGTTCATTAAATATTCAAAATAAAGATATGACCGAAACATATTTGGAAGATATTACAAAACGTGCTTTACAAAACAACTGTAAATTATTAATCGATGCCGAAAATTATGAAATCCAAGAAGATATATACGATACGACTGACAAATTTATCAAACAATACAATAAAAACGAAGTAAATATATACAAAACGTACCAGTTATACCGAAACGATTCTATGAATGTATTAAAATACGACATGTTTTGCGATCGTGATTATTTTCTTGGATTTAAATTGGTGCGTGGTGCATATTATAACGAAGACAAGGTGCATAATATATTATTTGATACTATTGAAGAAACGCATGCCAACTATGACGAGGGAATAGAGTTATTTTTTAAACAAAGCAAACCTCAAGATAAATTACTATGCGCAACACACAACGAAGATAGTATATTAAAAACAATTCATATGTTAAAAATACATAATACAAAGAATGTGAGTTTTGCACAGTTATTAGGAATGAGCGACCAGTTATCTAGACAATTATCAAAAGAACATCGCATATATAAATATGTACCATATGGTGATTTTCAAGACACTCTGCCATACTTAATAAGACGATTATATGAAAATTATCCGATGTTACTAAATATTTTTAAATAATACTCTGTGTTTATGAATCCATCGATCCGTGACATTATAAATTTCTGCAATATCCCCGATCCACGCCTGTAAAATATACAAAATCCCATCTAATTTTAAATAATGATACGATGTCATACCAGAAGCATTGGAAGCAAATTCACTAATGCAGTCGGTAGTAGATGACTTTATATTATCGTATTGTTCTACACAAGATTGTATATAACAATTTGAAATAGATATGGATTTTTCTGGATCTATTTTCACCATATTGTGTTTCAAATAAGAATAAATGTTACTTAGTTGCTTTTCTTCTAATTGCTGAATCATGATATTATTGTAAAACCGTGAAATAGTACAATAATATCAATTTTATCCGAAAATAAACGAATCTACTAAAGTATATTACTCCTATTACCATCTGAAACATTTAGGAAAAATGATTTAATGCGTTAAACCACTTAAAAAAACCCCTCTATACATAGTATAATTAGAATGGTAAGAGCCGCTAAGACAACTACAACCCCCGCACCCGCAAAGAAGACCACTGCCAAGAAGGCTGCCCCCAAGGCTGCCGCTCCTGCTACAGAGGAGTCTGCCCCTACCCCTAAGGAGGTTGCTCCTACTGCTGCCCCCGTTGCCAACGAGGTTGTTGAGGAGACCCCTGTCATCCAGCAGAAACTCAACGAGTTCGGTGCTAAGCTTCAGCAGATCACCAGCATCTTCTCTACCATGAAGGGTGATTTCAAGACCCTTGAGAAGTCTGTGACCCGCGAACTTAAGGCTGCCCAGAAGGCATCTTCCAAGCGCGCCAAGCGTGCCGGAAACCGCCAACCTTCTGGATTCGTGAAGCCTTGCCGTATCAGCGACGAACTTGCTAAGTTCCTTGGCAAGAGTGTTGGTACTGAGATGGCACGTACTGACGTAAGCAAGGAGATCAACGCTTATATCCGCGCCAACAACCTTCAGCGTCCCGACAATGGTCGTTTCATCGTACCTGATGCCAAGCTTACCTCCCTTCTAAAGGTGGGCAAGGACGATGAGCTCAGTTACTTCAACCTTCAGCGTTACATGAAGCCTCACTTCATCAAGGCCGAGGCAACTGCCTAAGTGTTTTCCTTCAATAAATAAAAAAGAGTATTCAAAATTTATATCATATTATGAATGTTATAAATTTCATTATACAAAGATAAAACCATGTTCTTTCATGATTTTTTCTAACTCAATTTTATTATATGTTGTTTGAACATCGATATGTATATTATCTAAATATGGCAAGCAAATATTCATATTATACAATGAATGAATCTGTTCTAGCGATTCAAAATTTTTCACATACTTCGTATTTTTATTCAACCAACAATAAAATCCATGTTCAATATCCTCCATTGTATCCTCCTTTCGTTTATATTCTCTCAACCATTTCATGGTTTCATATAACGAAACGTCGTTATCATGAATGTTGTAATCTGTACCCGATAAAATTGCGACCTGTTTAAATAGACTAGGATGCATATCCAAATCATCCAGTATTTTATCGGTATGATAAATAAGAGCAGTTTCATTAATTAAACTTAAATGCCGTATTACAACTTTACAACCATATACGAACATATCCATATCATCACTTAAACAACCATAACATTTATCTTTGCACAAATACGCACATACTCTATCTGCTTCACCAAAAGCGTCATAATATTGGACACCATACGCATCCATAATTTTTTTAACCGATTTTACATCCTTATCTGATATACGAACAAATTGACGTTTCAATACTTCCATTTCGCTTATGATAGTATCCTTCATTTCATTATCTTCGATTGTTTCAAGTGAATCTTTAAGTAAATGATACTCCTTTTCGGCATCAATCTTCAATAATTTTCGTTCTTTGAGTGCATCCATTTTTTCTGGCGGAGGTTTTCCGTCGAAAATAAAGAGTGGTATAATTTCATACTTACGAAACATCGAAATCATATTGTAGAAACTCTCATGTAATGATTCTTGTGATCTATATTTATACAAATATATACTTGTGTCAATAACTATTTTTTTACCCCTTAAATAAGATATATGTTGTTTTTCAATAGATGTTTTTTGACATTGTTGCGTCAAATAACGATTTAAACATTTTACCCCCATTTATTTTTATTTGTTTATTTATTAACCGTATATTTATTTTTGATTCAATCAATTTTATAATTCATTCAACGTCATTCTCATGGTGCGTTGTAATTCATTATTCAACTTCAAAGACATCATTGATTCTTCAACAAGATCTAAATAATGTAGTAACGATTTTGAATTATAATGCGATTGAATAAATTCTACAAATCGAGGAATATTCTTGTCATCGAATCGCAAAAACAATGGACCATTATATTTTTTACACCATTCTTCGAAATCATTGCAAAAAAACAACAAAACAAATTTCATAACATAATAGGACAAAACAGATGTATTCTCCGTAATTAAAGACGTTTTATGTTGAATAAATGAATTGTAGCGAAGGGATGGATCGAAATGTTTAAGGATCTTTATTAATTGAAATGCTGAAAACTGAATTTCATTTTTCAATAATTCATTCGAAATATTCCTAAATTCTGATTTACTCGTTGTTTGAAAAAAAGAAACAAATACAATATGATACATTTCAGCCCAGAACTCACAATAACTTTCATAAGACCGAATACCCTGTGTGCTTTTCACTGGAAATAGAGAAGATACCATCATTTCAAAACGATTGTTGGCAATATGTGAAAAATCAAGACCTAAACTGTGAAACGTTTCGTGTATGAACACTTTTAACCACTCTTCCTTACGATATATATAAATACTTGTATCTTCTCTACATGATGTAGTAAAAGCACTATTTGCGTGTTTAGATGACATTATTTTTTCACGATGAATTAAAAGTTTCTTTTCACTTGAAAACCATATATGCACATCCATCGTTTTACTACAGTTTTTTCGAATAAATGGTTGAATATAACACAACCAAATATATATTTTCATAGAACAATCTGAAAAAAAATCGACAATAGAAGATTGTTGTCGTTTATTTTTGGTAGGGTAAAACATAAATATAGTATAAATATTCGAAGAAAGAGTAATTTTAAACCGTTGATTAAACCCAGAACTATTCTGTAAATTATTTCGAACTGTTTCGTCGAATGTAGATACTTGTTCAAGTTGTTTATTATTCAAACTGTCTTGAAACTGGATAGGCGAAACATCTAAAACTACCTTTTCGTCTAACCATTCATTTTCACAGTGTTTCCATTTTGTATAAACATCGTTTATGAAAGATTTCGAAAGAGAATGTTTTGTAATGGGCAAATTTTCAATAATGGACACACTTTGTTGATTCATAATATATATTTTTCGTTATATATTATGATGATTTTATATCTATCCTTTCAATTCATTTCTTATAGTCATTAATACATGGTCAGTTTCACCCTGAGACCCGTGCTTATATTGAACTAATTTTGCGTTGCTGGTTGCGAGAAGCATTTTTTTCATATCCTCATGAGTAAATTTTGCACGTAATGCTTTGATGCGTTCTTGATGACTACGATCGCCATAAAACTGTGGATCTATTTCAATCCCCTTTGGACGTAATAACGTATCACCTTTTACCTTTGTTTTTGCTTTTCCGGTAGCGCGTCCCGACTTACTACCTGCTGAAATAGCCAAATCTACATCTTTTGCTATAGCACTGTCGCTAGAATTCAACGAAAATAGATCTGCAAAATCTGGATTATGAATACGGAATTTTGCTGATTGGTAATAATGCTCAACTGACATCCATTTTTTCCCATCTAATTCAAATGGTGCTTCCGACCATGTGTCATCTAGTTTTCTTCGCCAGTCTTTTATTTTCGACAAACTAATATATTCAGACCGTTTGTCTGATGGAATATTTTCTTTTACATTTTTTGCCATACCGGGTTTAAAAGAACTACTTGAATTACGATGAAATACAAACACAATATCTTTGTTATAAATGGAACTGTTTTCTAAATCTTCTACAATATCATTTTCATCGTCTAATCCCATCTTCATTTTCATATTTTTTATTTCAGGAATAACCCCAAATGAACCCGAATTACTTTCCAAACATTTATTTGTAATTAGCGCCTTAATATGATAAGGAATTTCAAAGAAATCAAAAATACGTTTATCTTTGTATGTAACTAACTTATAATGATCCCCGCTAAACGTAGTCATGATATAATGTTTGGGTTGAAATTTGCCTTCATCTTGGATTTTAGTATATACTTCTCCACAAAGAAGTACGTTGTATAAATCTTCATCCAAATAGGAACGTTCTGACAATAAAATCATCTTTATTTGAAGAACGTATTCTAAAACTGAAATTGCCCAACTGTCAGCCCAAAAACCAGATGTTTGTATAAACTCGCGAAATTTATCAATCGTATCAATTGCTTGTAAATTTCCTAAATCGTCATCTATCATAGACTGTGCGGATTGCTTATTGCGCATAAGTTCTTTATGCTGATGCTTTAATCTATCCGTCTCTTGTAAGATTGCTTGTAAATCAGATTTATCCCTTGCCTTTTTTGCTCGCTTACTCAATGTTTCTTCGATATTTTTTTTGATTGACTTTAGTTCCTTATTGTATTCGTTAATCGTACCTTTTAGATCATTATACAAAATACGATGATTTTGAAATACTTCATCGGTTACATTTTTAGCAACAATTGCACGAAGTTTGGAAACAGTCGTTTTATATCCAATTTGTTGGAATGCGTCGCGTATGACCGCAAAAAAACAATCACCGTTGTTCTCTACATCATGAATTCCATAATATTCATTTTTCATATATTCTTGTAACCAATTGTTTTTATGAGAAGATTCAAAATTTTCTTTAATAGCATTAGCAATTTCCTGTGTCTCTTCAATCAATGGATTCATTTTCCTTATTTTAGGATCAATTACAAAGATTCCATCTTCTAAAATCTGGTTTGCCTTTTTCACTTCTCCTGACAATTTTGAACTTTTCACTTTTACGCGATGAATATCGTCATCTTCGTCACTTTCGTCTAAATCGGTCTTTATCGTTTCTTCGTTCATATCTTCTTCGTCAGTATTGACATTTTGTTGCGTTGTAACGAGAGGTAATGAGTTAGAACCACTTCGATCAATAAACTCTTTATCAACAAATCCAAATAAAATGGGTTGGGGAATTTTAGATAAATCGATTTCATTTTCGTCATCAAGTAGTCCTAAAATATCGTTTTTGTCGAATTCTAATAGACCAATTTGTTTTTTTGTTTTATGATGAACGACTAAATAAATGGGGATATAGACCACATTTCGCTGAATAAAAGTATGTTTTACTTTCCCAAAACAGACGACTATTTGTTTATTAAAGAGTTCCATTTCATACAATGTAGATTCATGACCGATATCTTCATTGTCAATATCACCGGTTTCTTTATAAAAAATAGTAGAATTTAAGTTGGAATAAACCATATATATTGTGTAGTGATATTTGTATTTCTTCCACTTACGCAAAATAAAACGTCATATTAGTATATAATGGCATCTCCATTGGAAGTGAATCGTTTTCATATGCCATACCTACAACTTGATCAACCAATCCAATATATTGGAAATCTATTTAGTCAATTTTGGATGTATTTATTTTTAATAGCAATTGCGATGGCAGTATATATGTTACAACCCAAACGTGTAACATTAATGAAAGGTGGATGAGGTCCGCCTCCTCCTCATAGAAAAGAGTAAAATTTTCGAAAACATAACTTACTTTGTGGAATGACTAACATAATAAAAACTTTATTATGATACGAAAAACAAATGGAAAGTATGTTCTACTTTAAAGCGTGAAAATATTACTAAAACTTTCTAGAAATATCCAATATTTATATCATCATATGAAAACAATCTATATAATGATAGTATCGCCCCTACATATCCATATACTTAAACCTACAACGATTTGATAAACTCGGATAGTCTTTTGTTTTCAATGTTGTAAAATACTGAATATTGCCATCAACTTTTTTCCACATTTCGAGTGACCCTAACACTTCTTTCGATTGTGTAACAAAAACGAATATATTTTCTGTAAATTCTTCTACTTCATGTACTTTATTCTCGTGAAAAATAAACTCCAAACTCTGTTTCTGCATATCGACAAGTAAATCTAGAAATTCGGTTTGTGTAATCATATCACGTTTCATTAAATTCACAATAAATAGACTATTTGCTTTGCGTTGTTCGTTAATCAAATTATATTTGCAAAATCCATCGTAGTCGTCGTCTGGATTTACATACTGAATATTGGTCAAACCTTCTCTAAAAACAGAAAGAAAATTATCTAATTTGTTACCAAATACGTCGTGATAACCAATAAGTTCTACATATAAGTCGGCATATAAATCCGATAAAAACTTGCTTATGCTACACGTATCAAATACACTATTTACAACTTTATCAAGATGCTCCGTTTCCATATTCTTATTGGTAAAAAGAATATTTATCTTTTCTACAATGAGATCTCTTTGGGTGTTGTAATTATTTTTGGAGATTTTATTCAAATAAGATCTCAGTTCATTTATTTCTTTATCGAGACCAAGGACTTCAATTTTTTCTGTAGGTTTAAAGTCGCGAATTGCCTCCCAATTGTCCATGTCGTTGGAGGAAGGATACCCACGATTTACCCCCCGTTGTTTTCGATTACGATGTCTATGATTTTTATCAAAACTTCGATCACTTCGAGTAAGAGGAATAATCTGAATGGGGTCATCTACGATAAGGTTATCTAAATGCGCGATTATTTTTGCCTGTTCCTCGGTTAGTATATATTCATGTTGTTCATGAAAACTCAAAATAGAATCTAACTTATATTGAATTAACGTTGTCATGATCTATATATATTATAAATGAATTATTTATATTATTTAATACGAAACAAGTTAAATAGTTTGTTGCTAATATTCATTAAATGGAACTAAATAACTTAGAACATACTGAAAATACTGACGTGAAGGTCGTTTCTAATTGGGACGATTTCAACCTAGATGATAATATTTTACGGGGTATTTATTCCCATGGTTTTGAAAAACCAAGTCAAATTCAACAAACCGCAATTTTACCAATTATCGAAAAGCATGATGTTATTGCACAAGCACCTTCAGGTACTGGTAAAACAGGCGCTTTTACCATCTCTTCTTTACAGAGACTTGATCTATCAAGTAATACAACACAAGTGCTCATCTTGGCACCTACTCACGAACTTGTAAAACAGATATACAGTGTAATATCATCTATTGGTACTATGCTAGACGGATTAAAAGTGAAACTATTAGTCGGTGGTACTTCTGTATCAGATGATGCTAGTGATTTACGAACAAATGTTCCACATGTCATTGTAGGTTCCGTTGGAAGAGTAAGTGATATGATAAGACGCCGAAATATTCAGACTCAAGATATAAAACTCTTTGTGTTGGATGAGGCTGACGAAATGCTATCTGGTGGATTTTTAGAGAATATTCAACAAATATTTGTAACGTTTGATAATAATGTACAAACCGCTATTTTCAGCGCTACTTTGCCAAAAGAAATATTGGATCTAACTGAGAGATTTATGAAATCTCCAAAACGTATTACAATGGAAGCCGCCAAACTGAATTTGGAGGGTATTCAGCAATTTTACATTGCACTAAACAATGACGAGGATAAATTTGCGACACTAATGGATTTGTTTAGCAAACTTACAATTAACCAGACAATTGTATATGCGAACAGTGTAAATCGTGTGATTGAGTTATACGAGGCAATGAAGAAAGAGGGTTGTGCGGTATGTTGTATTCATAGTAATATGACTACACAAGAACGTCAATCATCACTAAACGCTTTTCGAGGCGGTGAATATAGAGTATTGATTTCATCGAATGTTACAGCACGAGGAATTGATGTACATCAAGTAAGTTTTGTTATTAATTTCGATATCCCTCGTTGTGTGCATAATTATTTACACCGCATTGGACGTAGTGGGCGTTGGGGAAAAAAAGGGATGGCAATTAATTTCGTTACTCGAGAAGATATTAATTCGATGAAGAATATTGAAAACCATTACCATTCAACCATCAACGAATTACCAGCAACTTTTGATAAAATAATTGCTTAAATTCGTAAAACATGATGTTTAATTTTGTATATTAAACATAATGACTATGTGGGCAACTAATATTCTAGATTATACAAAAGAGAGTTTAGATAATATGATTGCGGAAACATTGGATATTGACAATAGCCAAAATTTAGAAACCAGAGATGAAAGTACTGCTATTTACGGTCCATTTCAATTACCAATTCGTTTTGTTGAAACCGAACACTTACATGATCTTTCTCCAATTGTAACAGAAGATTTAGAATTAGTCGAATCGACGGGTGAAACAAGTGTATATGAAAAATTATTCCAACCAACTCATCTTCTTGGATCATCTATGATAAAAGAATGGAAAAATCATTTTACGTCAAATCAGAACTATATTGAAGAAACACAGCAAGTAATAATAAAAAGTAATACCATGCCCAATTACGAATTTGACATAGATCGTCTATTGTCGATATATAAAGAACTTAACGTCGATGAAGAACATTTCTTGGAGAAGTATGGTTATATCGAATGGGATTTTTTAAAAATATTAAATAAGTCTCCTAATTTTTTACAAATATTATCACTTATGAATATGATGTCTCCTGTATTAAGTTTGTTGTTACCGATTGTGTTTTTGATATTCCCCTTTATTATATTAAAATTACGAAAGATACCAATCAGTGTATCTATGTATATCAGTGTATTAAAAGACATTGCCAAACATCATTTTATTGGTAAAACCATTGCGAATTTATCGTCACTTTCCTTTGATCGTATTATATATTTCTTTTTGGCATGTTTTATGTTTTGTTATCAAATTTACCAGAACGTTATTTCATGTAAGCATTTTTACAATAACATCGTCAAATTGAGTTCTCATTTACACTTTTTGAAATACTATCTTGGACAATCTATTCAGAATATGGATGAATTTATAGGTAATCATTGTAATAAATCAACCTACCATCCATTTTGTAAGGTAACGACAAAACATAGACGAATTCTACTAGATATGTACGGAATGGTCCAAGAAATTGATAATAACTCTTTTACATTGTTTGATATCGGTAAAATTGGAAATTTACTACATATTTATTACGAGTTTCATTCAAATAAGGAATTTGACGAAAGTTTGCGATATTCCTTTGGGTTTGAGGGATTCTTGGACAATTTGCGTGGTATAAAGCGTCACATGGAAGATGGAAATATCCACAATGTGAGTGTGGATAAAACAATGCCATGTTCGTTTAACAAACAATATTATCCATTACATACCAACGATGATCAATGTGTCAAAAACGATTGCAATCTAAAGAAAAAAATCATTATTACCGGTCCAAACGCATCGGGAAAAACAACGCTATTAAAGACATCAACCATCAATATTATATTTTCTCAACAAATTGGATGTGGTTTTTATCAATCCGGTACTATTCATCCATATACGCATATACATTCTTATTTAAATATACCCGATACATCACAACGTGATAGTCTATTTCAAGCTGAATCTAGGCGATGTAAAGAGATTATTGATGTTATTTATAACAGTGACCAAGAAACAACTAGACACTATGGTATTTTCGATGAATTATATTCAGGAACAAACCCTGATGAAGCAACAAAAACCGGATATGCGTTCTTAAAATATCTGTCAAAATACAAAAATGTGGATTTCATTTTAACTACACATTATCATAAAATTTGTTCGAAACTAAAGAACAATGAACACATTCAAAATTATCAAATGAATGTGATCCAAGAAAACGATAAATTTGTATATACATACAAAATGAAAAAGGGAATATCTAAAGTACAAGGAGCGTTACAGATATTGGAGGATATGGAATATCCAACCGAAATTATACAAGAGGTAAAATTGTTTAATAAGAAACAGAATACAAAACATAATACAAAAGTCCAAGAAGTACAAGATTCACCGGTCTTAAACCACGATCAATGAAATAGTAATTAATGTTTGACACATAACAACGATTTTACATAGGTTCGTGATTGGATATATGTCACCATATCCAAGAAGAGTTCCAGTTGAAATTGAAAAATAAACTCTATTGAAAAATTTTTGTCCAAGTGATACATTCATTTTTTCATCAATCAACTCCTTTTGTTCTACATCGTCTTTGGCTTGTTTTACGGTTTCATTTATTTTTGTATCTAAATCATCGACATTTGAAAACGGTTCTTTATTGGTTTCTTTTTGGATGTTCTTCTCTACTTTTTTTTTTAGCACCTCTTCTTTCACCTTTTCTTTGACATAATTCACTCCACTAAAATTATCATCGTCAAAAAATAAATAAATCACAGAAAACAGAGCAATAGATAGAAATAATGTATATAGTTTGAAAGATCTAAGTTTTTTAAACATCTATATTGTAACAATACAATAAAAGTATCTATAAGATATGTTTATTGTTGAACATGGTCGATCATGATAGATTATACTGTCTTTAATTGAAACGCATCTTGTTTAGTTGAAAAAATATGATTAAAAACGTTAGTGGTAGGACTTTTTTTCGACGGTGATGGATTGTATGAATTGCGCGTTTGAAAAGATTCAACCTTTGGAGAAGACGTTTTGGGAATGCCATAATTAGGGGGTAGTGTATTATCAGACGAAGGAGATGTCCCTGAAGGAGATGTCCCAGGAGCAGATGAAGGAGTCAATAATCCGTCTTCTTCATCCTTACTTGAAGAACTCATTTGAGAAGAATCATCAAATCCCTCCTTTGTATTCGGAATATCTATAAAATGACTAAATGCCAAAGTAAGTAAAATGACTGTTACTAAACAATATAAGGCAATAATTTTCTTAGACATACTTTCTATAAATATTAGTTACATATAATTACAATGGAAACAATATAAAAAACTGATACCATGTATTAGTATAATCAGAAGCAGTTATGTCCAGCGAAGATGTACAAAGACTCACCGGTATGGTAAAGTGGTTTAACAACAAGTCTGGATTCGGATTTATTACCGTTTCAGGAACAGGAGAATATGCGGGTAAAGATATTTTTGCTCATTATTCCTCAATTAGAGTAACAAACTCTCAATACAAGTACCTTGTACAAGGAGAGTATGTTGATTTTAACATTGTGAAGTCCGAGAGTGATACACACGAGTATCAGGCAAGTGACATTACGGGTGTTATGAATGGTCCTATTCTATGTGAGACACGTCGTCAAGTTCAGGCATCTCAAGGTGATGCACAGCGCGAGCGTAGACAAACCCGTCGTCCCAGAACTCAACAAGACGGTGACGCGCCATCTGAGTCACGCATGGAGGCAGGAGAGGATGCTTAACTTATCTAACAGAATATAGTCACTTAGAATATTAAAAAAACAAAGAATTTTGTATAAGGATTGTTATACAAAATTTACGAAATTTGGGTGCTAATCTCTTCTTTTAATTTCTCCATGAAAATAACAATAAACCCGGGTTCAGTTGGTTTAAACTGAATTTTGTCATCCGTCCCCTGGTCGCGAGCATCTTTTTTCTGTTGTTGTAATGAAATTGCTAGAGATTCTGTTACAGTATCGATCGAATTATACAATGCTTGTACCAATATGATAGGAAACACATCCATTATCATCGGAGTGATTCTTATTGTATCGCCTATACTCCTTTTTGCGGAATCTATTAATTGATCACTATTTTTTAACGCATGAACATAACTAGCATTTGTCATACGCTGTAATATTCGCGGTGATATAGTTGGTATATCCTTAGTAATATTTTCAATTAAACTAGTACCAAATTTAACAATCAAATCGTCAGCTGCTTGATCTATTTCACCACCACTCATTTCAGGTAGGTCTTCCTTTCCAAATGTAGGCATAGAAGGCATAGAAGGCATACTGATAGAAGGTAGAGTTACACCATGCTTTCCAATATTTTTCTCAAGATTTGATCCTATAGCACTCAATGCTTCTTTTCCTTGTGAATAATCATCTTTCACTTTTTTGCTCCAAATCATTTTATCTCTCGCCTTTTTTGATGGAACACTCGTCTCGACATTATTCTCTTCGGTGACATTATTCTTTGCGATTTGTTCGATATCATCCTTATGTTCTTCGGCAAATTTTTTTACTTGTTTTTCTAGCGTACCTTTATGTTTCTTTACAAATCCTTTTGCCATTCCAGCAAGTGCGTTCCCACCAGCATATTTTCGTGCTCGTTTTGTCTTTCGTTTCTGTATCTTATTCTTACTCAAATTTTTTTTTGAACGAAGGGTTTTTCGTTTCTTTCCACCCTGTTGTGTTTGAGAAAACCAGGTTTCATATGGCGGATTACGTAACTGTTGATAAAGGCGTTTAGAAAAAACATTGATTGTATCGTTTTCATTATAAACGTTGGAAAAAATAGTAGTAATGAATTTTTGAATATACTTATATGTATTTTCATTGGTTACTAAACTATACAATAATAAGGGTCCGGATGATGGAATTCTTAAAGCAGAATCAATAGATTGAAATAAAGTTTGGGTAATTTTACTTTTATTTTGTGGTTCATTAAGAACATTAGTCATGGTATTCCCTAAAGTTTCGCGTAAATTACTTGTCAATGGTTTGCTATCAATTAGTTCTGAGCATATCTTATCGACTAGCTTATCCGCAATTGCAACGCGGATTTTATTTCTATCTAAGTTTGTTATTTTATCCATTTCACTATATTATAAGAAGAAAAATTTCATACAAAATTGAATAAATAGAAATATATTTTCATAACTACAAATCGATGTCAATAAAAATATATAATACTAAGGGAAAAACCCTTAAAAACAAAAAAAATGCCGTGTCATCTAAGGATAAAGCAAAAATGTGGGAATTATTCGACAGCGATAAATCCGATAATATCGAATGTGTATATGAATCAAAACAAAATACTCAAGATCATTTGTGTAGAATATGCGATTCTCAATTGATGATTATGGACGACGGATTTCCAACTTGTACAAATAAAAAATGTGGTCTTATTTATCGAGATACATTGGATTATTCTCCAGAATGGAGATTTTACGGTGCCGAAGATAAAAACTCCAAAGACCCCACACGTTGTGGAAATCCGATTAATCCCCTTCTTCACGAATCGTCTTTTGGATGTAAAATTTTATGTAATCAAGGAGCATCTTACGAAATGAAACGTATCAGAAAATGGACAGAATGGCAAGCAATGCCACATCGTGAAAAAGCATTATATGATGAATTTCAATTTATTACAGTGATGGCAAAAAACGCAGGAATACCGCGTATCTTTATTGATGACGCTATGGCAATTCATAAAGATATTTCCGAACAGAAAATGTTTCGAGGTATGAATCGCGATGGAATCAAAGCTGCGTCTATTTATATTTCCTGCCGTCTAAATGATTGTCCTCGTACTTCACATGAAATTGCTGAAATATTTAAACTAGATAAAACGAGTGCTACAAGTGGATGTTCTATGGCTATTAATATTTTATCAAATTTAGAAAGAAATGGTTCATCTATTAATGTGAGTACTGAAGATTTGTGCTCTACAACCCCCAGTTCATTTATAGAACGTTATTGCAGTCGATTGAATATTAATCCAGAATTAACAAAATTAGCAAAATTCGTTGCTAAAAAAATTGAGACGAGCAGTTATATTAATGATAATACGCCTCACGCAATAGCTGCTGGTATTATATATTTTATTGGACAAGAGTGTCAATTGTCAATTAGTAAATCGGATGTAAAACAGATATGTGGTGTCAGTGAAGTGACAATTAACAAATGTTATAAAAAGATGGATATTATTAAAGACAAACTTATTCCTTCAGTTATTTATCAAAAATATTTGGAAACATAATGCGAAAGAAATCGAGTAAATTTATGTATAGTAGAATATAATGGAAAAATCATTGTTTCACGCATTGAACGATGATTTTTATATTTCTGATTCACCTTTAGAAAGATATAAACAAAATTCTCAAGAAAATGAAAATGTCATAGAAAAAGATGATTGTCCAAAAATCGTATTTATTGTTCCATATCGTGATCGAGAACAACAACTTCTATTTTTTCAAAGACACATGAAATATATACTTGAAGATTTTGAGAAAACCGATGTTCAAATGTTAATATGTCACCAATGTGATAAACGTTCTTTTAATTGTGGTGCTATGAAAAACATAGGATTTCATATTATAAAACAGACATATCCAAAACAATATCAAAATATAACGTTAGTTTTTAATGATGTTGATACATTACCCTTTAATAAAAATTTCATTGATTACCAAACAAAACAAGGTGTTGTCAAACATTTTTATGGATTTAAACACACACTGGGAGGAATCGTATCAATTAACGCATCTGATTTTGAACGGATCAATGGATTTCCAAATTTTTGGGCATGGGGATACGAAGATAACATGTTATGTGATCGTGTAAAACAGCATAACATTCACATTGACCGACAACAATTTTATCCATTTGCTGATAAAAATATTCTTCATTTTTACGACGGATATTTGAAACAAGTGAATAAAAAAGAATTTGAACGATACGCAAAAAACACAAAAGAAGGACTGTATTCAATCTATAATCTCAATTATACATTCAACGAAGAAAACCAAACCTATGATATTCAAACATTTGATACGGGAACACATGAAAATATTCAATACAAAACAGTTCATGATTTACATAAAGGAACGACTCCTTTTCGTCATCTACGTTCAACGCGTGGAGGTATGAGTTTGAACTTATAGTTCTAATATTTTATACGTGACACCAATTTTATCGCGCGTTTCCCAAATACCAGATATCTTTATGACATATTTACCATATTTTAATTTGTCATTATTTCGATACACTCGAAGTTGATTTGTGATTAACTGATTCGACAATACATATTCACATTTTTTTTTGGTATGATTATAAGTCATATAATTTTTTAACAATTGTTCTTCAATTTCTTTTAAATCTTGTTTCAATTCAATATTTTGTGAATAATTTGTTGCCAAAAAACGTATATGATTATTTTCAATTACATCATGTACCTTAAATGGGATATATAAATAAATACCGTTCATCGTAACATTATTTTTTGAGAAAAGTATTTTTGTAAATTCACCATTCATGATCGTGTTTTTTTTTGGATACAAATAACGAATCGAATCTTGTAACTCAATATTATTTTTGTGTTTTAAATGATGAAGATGTAAATAAAGGTTCATTTATATAATAGACCAACGAATACTTATATCATTTTTATTTTATTGAATATATTTATTTACAAGTGAGCGTACCTTTTCTTGCTCATTTAATATTTCGATACCAACACCCTGATTTGATTCTAACTCATGCAGTTGTGTTTCTTCTTCCAATATCATTTTTTCCAATGTTATTAGCAATTCATCCACATCAACTGTACTTTCGGTATTTGTATTCTTAATATCATCTATAATATTTTGTACCTCTTTGTTTTCTTCTTCACTATCTTTATTAACTAATTCTTCTCCCTCTGCTGTTTTAGTAAAAATTACATTACGAACACTTTCTGCTATATCGCTACTGAACTTTTCCATTATTTCCTGTAACTTTGTTAATGCCTGTTTGTCTTCAAGTGTTTCACTAGTTGGACTTTCCATTGGTTCAACCACATAATAATACCATATCGACCAAATGAGTACAAAGAATAAAATACATAGTAAAAACAAATAATTATTTTTCATTATATATTATATATATAAATGTTTCAATCATCTTTACTAAATACCAATTTATCACCGTTTCTTTCGTGGAAAGGAAAGACATTTGGACAAATTACCTCTTCCATTCAAAAGAACGAGAATACTAGTACTATGGAAGGGAAATTATTATTTCAACCTCCACCATTAAAGATATACCGCCGTGAAGCATTTACTAAACAATTAAAAACACAATCTAGTAGAAATTCAACCTCTATTGATGTTTTAAATCAACCAGGTAGTGCTTTAGTCGTTTCTAATAGTTCTCCGTCATGGAACGTTTGCGATAGTGATTGTAGTGGTACAAAACTAACTCTTGATACAAATCTTATTAATAATCGCAGTGAAACCTATGATTGTTGCACCGATCTTGGTCCAAACTCATCTGTACGTAGATCATTGGATCCGGCAGCAGTTGCCAAACAGCGTGTGCGTAGTTCTGGTATTATTCGAAAAACACCACCTTCTACTGTGACTACCGCACCTTACTGTACCACATCAAAGGAATATTTGGCAACACGTGGTAAAACCTTCGAACAAAAACAATTTCATTATTTACAAAGTGGAAATCCTTTGGTAAAACCAGGAGCACCCGGTAGTCAAAATAATAAATATTCTGTCAATAACGAGGGTAGTGGATATTGCCCTGATGCATCAGGATTTTATGTCTCCAGTCAATTCAAACCATCGAATTATAAATATTCGCAAGATGGTGGTGTGTCATCTAGTGCTCGCACAACCCGCCTTAACTACAATACAATTACCACGAACGGCGGACTTTATACCAAAGCATATGGTTCTCAAGTGGGAAACGCTTTGTCGTATGGTAAATCAAGTGACGCATATACAATCAAAGATAAATTTGGTTATCAAGCACCATGTGACGTGAAAAGTGTAACAACATGTTTGAAAAAATAAAATACGAGTAAATAAAAATATAGTTATTAAAATTATATTTTTATGTGTTTAAGATTTATCTACATTGAATACCTCTTCATTCGCAAAATTATTGTTATGAAAGGGAATATTATTATAAATTACATTGTAGCGAATACACCATTCCGTGGATTTTTTTACGTTTGTTTTCATTAAGGATGCTAATTTATCTTCTTGGTTTTTACAATCCATCAATGATAATGTATAATGAATGTTTTCAATTTGTTGCTGTCCAAAGATTGCGTTGTATTCCTCTATTTTAGTGGTAAATAACAAAGGCAAAGGTATAGATAATAAGCGAAAGAAATTTTTCTCACTTCGCAGTAGTTCCTCAAAAGAATTGCGCAAGTAAGGATATACAACATTCATGTCCGCACCAAAAAAATTTTTACATACAATATATTTTTCGGAATTTGCGAATCGACTTGTCTGCGGTTTTGTAATATATACTTTTTCATAAAATGATGATAACAGTGCTAATATATCCAAACTATGTGCCATAAAACAATCAAATAACTTTAATATAAAAGACCCTCCTTTCTGCTGCATCACTAACGCATAAATGACCTGGGCGTATAGTAATTTACCAATAGAATGTTCTTGATTATTGAAATCGATAGAAAAATCAAAACCACCATCGCCGGTAATTATTTCCAATTTACCACCATACATATCTTTACAATAATCTAAATTTGCTATACTCAATATATCACCCGTTTCGTCAATCCCATTTTCAATCACTACATTTGAATTATCTTGTAAAAATTGTTTGCTCTTTTTCCAACCCGGGATTGCCGTATTCTGTGTATCGTCCAATATGGACATTCCGATATATTTGTCATTTGGATTATTTCGAATATGTACAAGTGCTTCGATGAATCCACCAGGTCCTTCTGCTAAATGAAATGATTCAATTGACTTATGTTTATCCACATTTTCTAACAGCTTGAAATATTGAACCAATTCGATCATCTTAAAATAAGAACGCGACAGTGGTTTTTTCTTCGCAATGCTCTTTCTTTTTCCGGGCACAGAAGTATGAATATATTCGCATGGATTTGTGTAACGTTTCACCGTATCCCATTCTTGATCACGATTTGTAATACGTTTTTTAATATCACCTAAATAAAAAGAGAGAGAGTTCGAAATAACGGGACCCGGACTATGATCGATTGTTTGAACATGAATATAGCGAAATAAGTTTGGATTATTACGTGGTATTTGAAAATGAATCATCATCGAATAATATGTTATATAATATTCGATGTTAGTATTTATATATATTTTTCAACTAATTCTTTTTCTTACGAATCACGATTGTTGATTTTGCCGGTTCCATTTTGTGAATCTCTAAAGAGTCTTCATTTATTTGTTTTTCGTCGCCAATAATAATTTTTTTCTTTTTTCCTGGCAACTTTCGGATGATTACAGCAGATTTTACATTATGTTCTTGTGCGTTGTCTAATTGGTTGTCTTGTTTTTCAAGTGTTTCAATCATCGAACCAGTTTCATTCATATCTTCAAACATGTCCACTTTATCGCGATTCACTAGTAATTTATATACCTTTTCCGCATTAACGTTGTGCGTTTTACGAAATACAAAATATCGATTCATAAAAGAGATGCGTTTTTCTTCTATCGTCATTTGATGAGCACTATCGTATTCCTTCTTATTGCGATAATTCTCTTCAATCTCAGTTTTCATTAACTGAAACAATTCATCGAATAATCCACTACCATTTGGTAATCCCATTGCCTTTGCTTCTTCTGTACCGACCAAACTGAATCCATAATCCTCCATCACTCTTTGGAAATACGCAAAATTCACCAAATATTCGCGGAATACTTTATTAATACTCTCTTGATAAACGTCAATGGGATAATGTAAAGAGTGTTCGTCTTCAGGAAATCCACTATGACTGTATTGTTTAATAATCTCATAGATCTTTTCCTTATCTTGATAAATTACCATAGAATCTCCCTTATTCTTATCCTTCAATACATTAAAGACTGTTTGACCGTCATAACATGTTCCAATAAAATATCCATTTATTTTGGTACATTCGGACAAATTGCGTAAGAAGTTATGGAAAGTTCTTTCATTTTCGAAGAAATAATGTAATGCGAATTGACATGAACTAATATTAAATCCATCTTTTCCAATACCAAAATGTCTATATACACCATCGCCCAAATCCTCTTTGTCTTTAGAACCATTACCAAAGACCGCATTACTTATTTGTTTATCGCGTTCGCTCACAAGTGCTTTTCCACTCCTTATGTTCTGACTACTATTTCCATGTGCAAATAACGCACTCGGCATTTTCTTGAATTTATATTTGTAATTCAAATAACGAGCACACGCACCATCCTTGCGGTTCTCAATATTGTCTTTTGATACATCAACCCCGAATACAAATCCTAATTTCGACGCAATCCATTTGGGAAAATCTCCCGCTTTACCAACAGCATAATCAATCAATGTATCATTCTGATTACTCACTCCCAATATCAACTTTCTTTTCACATACAAATTATGAAAATTACGCAATGCCTTCGTATTCGTGTCTTTGTTAGAACGATTATAATATACATCGTCATCACCGATCATATCGGGAATATTTTCACCACTACTAATCATTTCTTCCGTAATCGGATTGTGAATACTATGCCAATTACTATTGGCAACATGAAACGCATTTCCATAATTTTTTCCTCCATTTCGAAGATCGTTTGTTTTATCATAACGAACACGAAGTGGTATCCAACGCCAATGACCGGTCTTAGATAAATCGTAACTAAATTCGACAATCATGTTCTCTTCGAAATATTCGTTCTCCTCTGTCATTAAGACCTGATTCGAACCGTTATTTTTTAATTCAATATTACAGTAATATGCCTCTGGATCATATGGACTCGTTGGTTGAAACGGCACTGGTTCATATTTTTGATAGTTATCGCGATCATCCATATTTGGCAATTGATCATTGATCACATCTAACATTGGATTCACATATCCATGATCATTTTTACTGAATCCACATCGTAAAATAAGTGTTTTGTATTGGGTAATATTTTTACTACTGTTTAATGATGTTCCTTCTTGGAACACATTGTTAATTTCGTCTTTACCATTCTTGTCCTTTTTTACAGAAACTAAGAAATCAATCGTATTGTATTCAGGTGGTTTCCATTTGAAAGAGTGTTCCCATGTTGTTTTTGTCAATGGTCCCGCCTTTCCTGATCTATCTCCACCCACACCCGTTGATGCAGGTGTGAAAATCAACCCGTCGGTATTGTACGCATAAGAACCGTCTTTAATTTTAGACAGAATAACCGAACAACCCTGGAAAATACTCTGTTCGAAGGAGGAATAGAATGTTTTACATTTAATCGTCATCCAACACGCATGATTCTGACTATCTTCTGCCTTTCCATGTATTTTCACTGGTTCGCTATTTCCACTATCTTTATTCAAAATCGATATTGGTTTTAATTCGCGAACGAAATTTTGTAACAACTTCAATCGAAACTTTTCAGGCACATCTTCTTCGTTCATTGGATAAAAGTCCAATTCGCGAACACTTTTCTTATTGAGAAAATAAATATCAAACGCAGCATACAAATTCACAAATTTATTATTTTTATCATATTTAATATGCTCACCGTCCAATAAACTATCAAACAATTCTCTATTATTCGTATTCATCCCACAGAAAATGAAATTCATATTGGTATCAATCATATAAATATGCCCATTTGGCGAAATATAAAGCAATTTCCTCTCACCGTCAGCCTTGTCTGTGACAGTATAATTATGACGTATATTCGGACTGGTTGTCAAAGTTTCCTTTTCGTCAATTTGTGATACGTTTGCCATTTGTAAAGTATAAGAAGAAGGTCCTGTAAAATGCTTTCCTAATTTACGCATAGCACTATTACTTATATTACGTTGATCACTGTTAAATTGGTCCATATACTCTTTCCCATATTCTTCACCAAATACTAAATCTATATAAGAGGTTAGATTTGCCATCTTTTCACTATTTGAAATGGGAAAATTTGTTCCCTGTAATCCACTCAATACTAAACGAATATTTTGACGAATAACACCAACTAGTTTTTCTAGACTTGCATAATCACTTCCCGGTCCAACTCGACTATTATCTACTTCAAGTTCCACTTCGTAACTTTCCTCGTTTTGAAATAGATTGGCTTCTTGTACCGTGAATTGAGGAATCGGCACTTTTCGGTTTGTTTTCGTTGAACCTTTCACAATACTTACATCTAAGAAAACTGGATAATCAGGATGTCTTAGACGGACTCGATTGATATAACGAAATATCTTTTTCGAGTCCAACCAATTGGATAGGGTTTTCTTGCCAACTTCTGAATGAGGGTAAAAGTCTTTTTCATATTGATAGGAAACGCGAAAATTGAAATCTTGAAAATCAACCGGTTTCAATGGCTTACTCGTTTCGCGATTCTCGCCAATATAAGGAGGATGCTTTTGAGTAAATTTGATTTTCTCGGAAAGTGCCGACGATGTAGAAGGTAAATCCAGTACTTTTTGTAAGTTATTGGTACGACAATATTCCTGAATTAGATCGAGTCCCATAACCTCCGCACGAATATTAGAGATCTTATATTGACCCGTTTTTTTATCCAAGAAATCCTCGTTTTGAATTCGCAAAATAGACAGTCCTTCTACATTTTCCGTAGTAAAACCCGCACTATAAAAGTGCTCCACTACATTGTCATAATCTATTTTCGACAATGGTTTTCCAGTTTTTGGATTTGTTCCAAAACGGATTTCCAATTCGCCTGCTCGACGACTATTATATATGTGAGGATTATCGGCTAAATAAAATTCCACCATTGTTTCCAAATCCTTCTTTGGATTTGAATTCATTTTTCGAGAATTTTGGTCGAAGGATGTCGGTTTAGGAGTCTCGATTATTTCACCTTCTTCTAATTTTTCCATAATATATAAATCTGTATATCTTATTCATATATTATTTTCCATTAACATATTCAATTTTGTAGTTTCATAGAAACCAATTTGTTAATAATGACCTCGTAATAATCAGTCTTTTTCGGTTTTTCTTTCTCAGGGAAAACACCCAATAATTGAGCCATATGTTCCAAATCCGGTATTTTATATGAAGAAACACCTTTCAAAATTCGCTCTTGAAACGGATCGACGATTAATTTATTGAATTTTTTTTCATGGACTTTATCCGATGTTACTTTTACACTATCCAACGTAACATACCCTTCATCGTTGCGCTCCATTATATAGGTGTCATATACACTATCTACGGTAAATTCCATACAAATTTTATTTTGAATAATCAAAACGTTTTTCTTATAGTAAGCACACATGATCCAAAACCCATACCACGATGTTTTATTATCCATTAACAATTCTGATTCCACTGTTTTTATTCTTACATTGGTTATTTTACATCCATTGGTTTGTGCTTGGGATTTAATATGCTTGCTGTTTTTTGTCACATAATCCATTATTTTCTTCTTTTCGTCTATTTCTACGTTCTTGTGTTTGTTGCCGATCATAAAATATTCCGACTCACCGTGTTCCAATACATACATATTCCAAAACAATTGATCCTTCTTTTTTGATTGAAACAATTTTGGGATAATTGTAACCATTTTTGGTTCTTCGGTCGGCACTATTTCAATAGATTGAGGAACAGGTTTTATATCTTTTACATAGTCTTGTAACAACATATATTCTTCGCATTTTTTTGGATCTACATCAAATTTATTAATGTTATAAAAAATTTGATTCAATAGTGTGAAAGCAGTCATGACTATATTAATGTAATCAGTTATCTTTAAACCCTTTGTTACATTGTTTGTGCCTCATGTTCGAAATAAGTCTTGGCAAAGTTCTCTTTTTTTGTTTCAGTCAAGTGTAACATGTTTTCTTGGTCTTTGATGTAATCCATATACTTTTTTATATTATTAATGACATTGGATGGTAGAAATGATAAATTCACATATACACCACTTTTATTTTCATTTAATTTCACTTCTGGGTTACTATGCAGAATTTTCAATATTTCCATTTGTTGTTCTTTTTCTAGTTTTTCTATTTGTGCTTTGAGTGATTCTAACAAAACTGTATTTTCCATTTACTTGGAATTCTAGTATTTTATTTATATTGTTTGTTTTATAAAATGATTAACCCTCTATAATAATAACTGTTGCACTATTCTCATCACTAATAATATATTGTAACATATAGCAACCTTTAGTTAATTCTACAGTCCCACTAGTAGCAATTCCACGTAAATAGAACGTGGTACTAGCATCTTGAATATTCTGCTGATCAGCAGCATATATCGTTAAAGTTTTGTTGTTTCCGATTGTTTCCACAACATAAGATATTGGAAACATAGTACCTGTGCTCCATGATATGTCGGTAAAAGCTTTCATAGCTTCTACAGTCGGAATATTCATGGAAGTGTCATCTAATGCTGTACATATATGTGTGAAACCTGTGATCATTTGTGCTACTGATATAATATGAGTACTACCTGAATCAACTTCATAATGCGTATTTTCACGAAAATACCCACCGCGACCCAGTATATTACCAGACAAATCAATTAACCCTTCTTCATTGATACCTGTGCCAGTGTTATTCGCATGTAACAAAATATTGTTGGAACCTAGTTGTAATTTGTCATTAGATTGTCCAATATAATTTTTATTATTTCCAAATTGTATTTGTCTAGTACCATTTAATTGTAATCCTTTGCCTGGAATATGTACAAATGATACATCACTATTACTAAAATCGATACTTCCACCTGAACCCAAATGTATGTTATCAAAACCTAAAATACTGGATCCTAGACTGTAAATAGCATTTACATTAGGTATAATATGACTATTCACACTACCGTCAAATGTAATCGTATTTGTTTCATTACTTGAACCCAACAGAATATTTCCTAACAAACTACTGTTACCATGAATGGTTAAATTACCTCCCCCAGAAATGTCAGTAATTACATCCAAACTTTTATTGAAACTAACATCGCCACTCACATCCAAATGCCCACTCACATCCAAACTTTTATT
>ENA-UZWU01001868-UZWU01001868.1-metagenome-genome-assembly--contig:-Day-4--1m-contig-1868_pt1 | contig 44906 bp, 43 predicted proteins | sample MGYA00260345_ERZ794905 | MGnify/ENA metagenome assembly ERZ794905
TCGATTTTAACGATATTTAACCGGGATTTATATTTTACTTATTAAGGGAACCAATGGTTCCCTTAGACCCTCCTTCTATAGTTATAACCATAAAGCAAACCCCTCTCTTTCAATACGCTTAATAAAATAATATAATTGTGTATGTTGTATATTTTTTATTTGTTCAATGACCTCCCCATCATCACTCAATTCCAATATATCACGGATAAATTCAAGAATGCTTTTATTCATGTCATCGTTTATTTGTGATTTATTTTCATAAACAGATATATTATCACCGTCAAAATAAACAAATCTTTCTTGGATTCTTAGTAGATTTTTTTTGTCAAACTTTGTAAAAAAGAAACCTGCGTTTTTTAAATAGTCCAACTGAATGAAAATATCCTTCAAAACCAGATACAAACTGTCATATGTGACCTGATTTTTGCTAATAGCATACATATTATTATTATTATTGAATTCCTTCAAATATTCGTCCCATGTATAAATCGGATGTTGTATATCATTATGTATAATAATTTTCATCCCATGGGAACCTTGATTCTCTTGGACAATGGCACTAGATATATATTTCGACAAATAACTAGACAAGTTGCTATAAAACGATTCGTCCTCGCCATCTTTACTATTTGACCCTATATCTTCATCCTTTATCTCGGATGTTTGTAAGGGCAACTCAGTATAACTATTAGGAGTATGTTCATTACCCAAAATGTTTATCACCTTATCACTCTGATTATTATCAGATTGAATTACAGAAGGTTTTTCTATATCAGGTTCAGCGTGTGTGCCTGACATATCTTTAAATACGCGAATCCCGTCCAAAGGAAATATAGAAAAAAACGACTGATTATAGACCTTTGACGTATCAATATTCTCGTTTTTTGTTAAATATACAATGTGATTAGTTTCATTGTGTATAAATTTGGTCATATATATGTAATCTATACAGAATTTAATAATGAAATTCAAATTTATTATTAAGCACTAAATCCATATACTATTCATCCTTTTCATGATCATTAGTATTTGTATTTGTATTTTCAGACTGTACAAAATACGGAGTAATATATTTTGTAATATAATATACTAAATAAGTACCCACCCAAACCCATGTATGTCGTATTTGATCGCCAGTATAATGAATGACCCACCTTAGTCCTTGACAGTGTGGAGTTACTACAATAAATGGGGCCATAATAAAACCTGTAAGTGTAAGAGGAGTACATAACATCGGATATACATTCGATGAAACATAATGCGTTATACAGAGAAGAGAATATACAATAATTACATGAGGAACATAACCAACGGTTGTCGTCATTATGTTCTTAATTTCATCAAAATATGTATTCATCGTAATAATAAGTTATATACAACATGTTACGAGTTCCGAGTATCAATTTTATTATTTCCAATTTTTATCCCAATTTTCCAAAACATTCATCGGTATATCTGGTAACAATGCGTGAGCTTCCCAAAAATATCTACAAAACGCCCACTGATACGTAATCTCATCATCATAGTAATTAGTCGTTGTTAAAATATTTTGAATATGTTCTGGTAATAGGTTATGATTATTCTTAGGCAAAACATATGCCAATTGTACAAAGGGAGAAAAGGGTTGTTTATTTGTCGATAGAAGTGTTTGGTTGGTTTTCGGAATATATTTACATAGGTCTTTAAATAACGGAGGATAATTATATTTATAGGTCCATTTCCAATTGGGACAGTCATCTGTATAATAACGAAACACCCATTCCAATCCTTCTACATAATTCACACAAATATCGCGATTATCGGTATCACAAGGAAACAGTGACTTATAATAACGCATTTCCCAATAAGAATGCTGTGGAGAAATATACGACTCCTCTTGTTTATAAATAACCGGAACACTCTGTACCAAAAAATCCCGATCTTTTTCATTATTTACACCCCATGTACGCTTGGAAAATTTATCTTTGATATCATATTCATTAATCAATCGGTTTCGCTCATTCTTTGCTAATTCATTTACAAATGAGTTCACCCATTTCCAGTTAATATCCAAAGTAGGTGATATAAAAGTGCGTTGTTTATGTTTGCCCAATTGTGATCGATATAAATCGAGTAAAACATCAATACCGTTTGTCCGAATATTCAATGATGGAAAATGAGGTAAGAAATCATTTCCTAGAAAAAAACACATGAATATATAATCATACAAACGATGATGATCATACACTTCGCAATTCATTTCAGTTAGGATGGCAGTCGAAAAATTTATTATATCAATATACAAATAACTACCGTTATCAGATTGTTCGATATATTGTTTTCCAAATTCAGGTGTCTCGCGGAAAATATAAATTTTATGAAAATATTGACAATGAAAGAGCGCCAACATGATAAGATCGGAGTCCAAACCATATACTAATGCGTTTCCATGTATAATATTTTTATTTTTTCGAATATGTTGAAACATCTTATGTTCGCCTTCGCCAGGTTTATTCGAACCAGATACAATAATTTCTTTTACACCATAATGACTTTCAAGATGTACGAACGCTTTTGTAACTTTATTTGTTAATTCATTCATAAAATTTGTACCAGGTGTAATATTTGATGTACTCCAAATGGAGGGTTTAACACTGTCCATAATACAGTCTTGAACTTTTTTCAACATACCATTTTTATGTCGTCTATTACGTTGTTGATCCATTTTAGCAAAAGGTGCTACTCCGTCAAAAGCAATATATACCAACGTTTCCGGTTTAACATCACTAATATAACTCGATATTTTAGATATAATGTTTTGGATTAGCACCTTTTCCAATTCTTCAACAGAAAATATATCTTTAGCAATTATTTCCTCTAATTTACGAAATTCATCATAAATTATGGAATTACAATCCATATATAAATATTGAAAACGAATAGACTCATTTGCTATTTGCTTACAATTACGTATAATATTAGAATAATTCTTAATAATATACGAGAAATAACTAGGAATTCCCATGTTGATAGATAGTAATACGAATAAACATTTATATGGTTTAAATAATTGTTATAAATTAATTTAATATATTATTACATTATACAGAATGGTTAAAGTACCAAAAACAAATCCCTCTATAAATTTGCCTCAAAAGGTAAATAACGGTGAATTTAATAATTTCATCGACAAGAAATTAGATCAGGTCATTGATATAATTCAGCGTACATACCTTTCTTTAGAATATTGCAAGCAATATGATATTTTCACTAAAACAAGTGTCGGACAATGTACAGATCATTTACACACTATATACGAATTGGCAAATGACATCAAAGTAAAGATGCCTATTTCAGAGACTGATATGAACGGAACATTAACTATTATTCAAACTATTTTTGATAAATTATCTGTGGTTTTTTCAACATACGGAACATACTCTATAAACGATATATATTATGTAGTGTTTGGTACAAAATACAATAGTATTGATAGTTATGAAAAGGAAAATGCTTATATTTCAAGCAAACTGGCACTTATTGAGAAATATCTCATTCCGGTTGGTTATAAAAATTTGCCATGGAAGGAGGTCGAAGTTTCGGACGAGGATATAATGAATAAAATAACTAGCTACACTATTCAAATTGATAAATCAAGTCATCTAGAATGTTTTGAACCATCTACAATGTATTCATCTGTTCATCAATCTGTATATGGACTAAGAACGGTCATAAGAAATAGTGAAGATAAGAAATTATTATGCGTTTCAGGATTAGTAAAAGACATTCCTCTTCAATATTTACAAAATAATGAATATGTGAAAATCCGATTGAGTGAAATTGAAACAGTTCTACTTGAACATGAATCGAACAAGGAGTTAGTACAACGTTTTATCGAAAGCATTACATTAAAGGAATTATTAATATTTAGCAACCTTGATTTCTCAAAAAAGTTTGAAATAATGAAAACAGACATTGATTATGTAAAAAACAACAAGGTAGAAAATATTGTTAAAAAGTTTTTTGAAATGGAAACTAATTCCAGACGTAAAATGTTGGTAAATTTACTCATTTATAATTTAGACAATGAGGTCCAGTATATTGCGTATATGTTATACGATTTACTAGGTGCGAATGAGAATACCGAAAACACGGATACTACCGAACAAACAATCTTATACGAAACCTTACCTTGGAAATTAAAGCAATATTTTAAAGAAACTATGATTAACACAATTGAATTCACACAGAATGCACTAGAGTCATGTGACACTTCAAAGATTTCGTTGGAGCAACAAGTATTGTTAATGAAGGCTGAACCCAAAATTAAGGACAAAGCATTAATGAAATTGAAGGAGGTAAAGAGTCGTTCTGACGATCAGGGTAGTAAATCCAAACAATATTTAGAGGCACTTGTAAAGATCCCATTTGGAATATTCAGAAAAGAACCGATCTTATGTAAAATGGATTCATTGAATGATACATTCAAGAACATGAGTCACATGATTGATGCTAATGTTCAACAAAAGAAGAAATACACACTTTACGAAATTAAAAGTGCGGTGGATGATATTGACAGTAAGTCATTAGTAACATCCATTGAAGAATGTAAATCTAAACTGTCCAAGAAAAACAAGACTACACTAACCCAATTAATGAATATTTTTGTAAATACTATTCCAAAGGAGGATCGCAACAAAGAGTCTTTATTAAAGCATCTCCGTAAATATCTAGACAATGCCAATACAGACAAATCATTAAAGAAGGAGGTATATGAGGCATTAAATATTATTAACCCCAGTCATATAAATATCAATATTCACAAACAATTGACAAATATTCATGACGAATTACATAATGTAGATGTTTCCATGAAAAAGATCAAGGACGATTTGGATGACTGTATTTACGGTCACGACGAAGCAAAACGTCAGATTTTAAAAATTGTTGGTCAATGGATTAATGGTGAGCAAAAGGGTTATTGTTTTGGTTTCGAAGGGTCTCCTGGTGTGGGTAAAACCTCATTGGCCAAGCGTGGTTTGGCAAGTTGTCTAGAGGATGAAAATGGTGTTCATCGTCCCTTTTCGTTTATTGCTCTTGGTGGTTCGTCAAATGGTTCTACATTAGAAGGTCATAATTACACCTATGTCAATTCCACTTGGGGTAAGGTGGTTGATGTACTGATGGAGAGTAAGTGTATGAATCCAATTATCTATATTGACGAGTTAGATAAAGTAAGTAAAACTGAACAAGGTCGTGAAATTATCGGTATTTTAACCCATTTAATTGATGGAACACAAAACGATGAGTTTCAGGATCGTTTCTTCAGTGGCATTCCTTTTGATTTGTCGAAAGCTTTATTCATCTTTTCTTACAACGACCCTAATCAAATTGATCGTATTTTGTTGGATCGTATTCACCGCATTCGTTTTGACAATCTTTCTTGGACAGATAAGATCGTAATTGTGGATAAATTTATTAAACCAGAGTTAAACGAGAAAATGGGTTTCGATAATACTGTGAATCTTTCAGAAGAGGTGGTCAAATACATTATTGAGACATACACAATGGAACCTGGTGTAAGAAAATTAAAGGAAATTCTCTTCGATTTATACGGTGAAATCAATTTAACTCTCTTGGACGCAAATGAGAATGATGATGTCATAGAGCTCCCTGTTAATATAACAATCGAAGATTTAGGAACAAAGTTTTTGAAGAAAAACAGAAAGGTTAGTGATATGAAGATTCACAAAGAACCTATTGTGGGTACCATGAATGGTATGTGGGCAAATGCCTTAGGAAAAGGAGGTATTATCCCCATTGAGACACGTTTCTTCCCGGCAAGTAACTTCTTGGACTTGAAACTCACGGGTATGCAGGGTGATGTCATGAAAGAGAGTATGACCGTAGCGAAGACTCTTGCATGGTCATTAACCCCTCCTGAAAGACAAAAAGAATTAATGAAACAGTTTGAGGAAACGAAAAACCAAGGTATTCATATTCATTGTCCCGAAGGAGCTGTGAATAAGGATGGTCCTTCTGCTGGTGGTGCCATAACTTCAGCAATTTATAGTTTATTAAATAATAAACCCATTAATAACACAGTTTCTATGACAGGTGAAACAAATTTACGCGGAAGGATTACAGCAATAGGTGGTCTTGACTCCAAGATTTTAGGAAGCATTCGCGCAGGTGTGAGAACGATTTTATATCCCGTTGAAAACGAAGAGGATTTCCAAGAATTTTTAACAAAATATAATAGTGTCTTGGACTTGAAAGAAATTACTTTTCATGCCGTCGATCACATCGACGAAGTACTCAAACACATATTTGAGTAAATAAGAATAAACAAACTTTAGTGGTTTACAATTTCTAATACTAATATAAAGAAATTGTAAATGGATCTCAACATTATTAACATACTATACATGTTTTTTAGACTGGCACCTTTTATTATTGTCAGTTATTTTACACTACAATCTCTATTTAACCAAGATTTAAAGGGGGTTATCTATTTGATTGGATTATTAGTGGCAACGATCGTAGTTGTGCTTCTTGGAAATATATTAAAGAGTTTTTCTCCACCAAAGGGATTAATGCCAACTGATTATTCCAAAATCCGTTGTACTCAATTAACATTAGGTAATTCTCAACCGATTTCAGTACTGCCACTAAGTCAAACTGTATTTGGTTACACATTATCCTATTTGGCATATTTTATATCAATTAACAATCTACAGACCCAGAATATCGCAACCTTTATAGTATTCCCTATATTAATTATTGCCGATATGATGTGGAGTACGAATAATTTATGCTCTAGTCCAAAATACTTACTTATTTCATTAATTCTAGGTGCATTAATGGGTACAATATGGGCTATGATTATTGATGCGACGAATGCGCCGAATTTGGCCTATATGAGTGGAATTAGTAACAAAGACGTGTGTTCAAAACCGACCAAGAGTTTATATAAATGCCGACCTATTAAGAAGTAAATGAATATCTTATATTTAAAATAAGATATTTAGTGTTTATAATAATCCAAGACGATAGATGGATCGAGTCGAATACGTCTCCAAACATTTCCATCAGACCAATGTAGTTCGTTGCGCATATTTTTGTAGGTTGTTTCTAAAATAGTTCGCCCATGATGTTTTTTTTTTGTTTCAAAATCAACCACTAAAGTATGATGATCTTTATAATCAAAAAAGACCTTCCATTTAAGTTCTCTAGGATCACTTCCATATATAGTTTTGGTATTAGGGTCTAAAATACGTAATGTTCCGGTATGATTTGGATCATACCAATATTCAACGGGTATAATCGACATTATATACTATGAATACAATATTATATATATTATGTATTAAACTCGTCGTTTATATCATCAATTAAATGATACTCAACAAACGGAAAGACCCCAAGATTATTTTGTTTCGTTTTTTTATCAATACTAGAGAAAAAGAAGGGCATTTCACTATCAAACAGTAAATCTTTGCGACTATAATTTTCATTCACCCAAAATTCATTTATGAACAGTTTTTTATGAAAAGTAAAACCGTGAATCCGTAACAATTCACGACATTGTTCGTCTTTCACTATATCATGACCATCTAGTTCAATACACATTATATATATTTCTGTTTTTGTAAAGTCAATCGTGTTTAATACGTCCAATTCGCCCCCTTCAACATCCAATGAAAAAATATCAATATAGTCATAATTATATGTTTCAAACAATATATCAAATTGCGATGTTTCTAAAAGAGTAGTTTTACTATCTTTGTGCCAATCATTTTTTGACTTTTCAGACATATGTTTTTCCATACCCCCACATGGCGTATCGCCTATAAATGGAACATTTCCTTTTGTGTTAGTAATTACTTTATTTATAAGTATATTATCACCTCTATTTTGTGTTAAAAATTCAAACATGCGTTTTTGAGGTTCAACTAGCATACCTTTATAGCCAAACTCTTTTTCAAAAAAGAATGTATTCGAATATCGAAATCCATCTACTGCACCTATCTCAACAAACCTTCCATTGGTAACGGGTTTATTAATATAATTTTTTAGAATATATAAATCCTCGCCTTGCTGACTACAAAACATAATAGAATAATATAATACTGAGTTTATATTATTTTAAGTTATTCGTAAAAACTATACACATGTTCTTCTAACCATACACGGAATTCTTTCAGCATCTTTTGTCGATGCATATTATCAACTGCCATACGAACATTATAACTCCGTTTTGAAAAATGATGAAAAAAATTACGAACAATATTTACAGTAACTGCCTCGCTATATTTACTTAATTCATTTACATGAAATGATTCATAATCTTTACGTTTATTTATACTGTTATGAAAGGCAAATAAAAAGAGTTTTAACTGCTCTTTTGTTTGAATATTATTGAAATTGACACTATTCATATACTGTGTTGCGTGTTGTGCGCATGTGGGGCAAGGTAAATTATTACAAATTTTTAAAATATGATTCAGGAATTCTTGTCTTAATGTAGAAAATTCACTTTCTTTTATTTTTTCTGCCAACGTGTGAAATAAAAACCAGGTCGGTTCACCCCATAACATTTCTTTCACTCGCGGTTTCGGTACAGAGACAACTGGTTCGTCGTTTGCGTGTATAGAAGGCATATGTTGAATTGGCATCATAAGACTTTGTTGACGCATAGATGGTCTATAATTATATTTATTATGTCCTCGATTATTCAAAAGATACATATGTATATACTAAATAACTAAAAAAAAGAATTAAATACAATATAAAAAAACGGATATATTATGAATTATATGGAAGTAAATACACAAATTATAAATTCAGTAAAAGAATGGGTAAAATTAGATAATGAAATGAGGACATTAAAGGAAGAATTAAACATACGAAAAAAGAAAAAGGATAATATTTCAAATGGATTATTACAATCAATGAAAGAAAAGGAAATAGATAGTTTTGATTTAAAAGATGGTAAATTAGAATATAAAACGAGAAAAACCAAAAAACCGATTTCAAAAAAAATGCTTCTAAATATACTTTCTCAATATTACAATGGTGACCCAAATAAAGCAAGTGAATTAAACAATTATATTTTGGCAAATCGTGAAGAAAATACGAAAGAAACTATCTTACGTAAGATACAATCTGATTCTTAAATATTAAATTCGGGAATAGAATATCCATCATTATTTTTTTCCCATTTTGCTACTACCTGTGGATTTAGTTTATTAGACATTATTTCTTCGGTATTATATACATTATTATACTTATCAATATAATAAACAATCCCTCTTATATTCTGTGCGAATACCTCGATTGATCTCTGTTGTGGTTGAATATCCTCAACATTCGTATCAATTAGTCCATGTGGTGTTCCTTTTGAATGAGTCCCGCAAAATTCAACATCCTTTCTACGTCTAGTGCATTGCTCGCCATTCGCACGTTTTGCTAAACATCTATTATTTTCAGGTATTGAATTTTTTACACGTTTTCGTTTAACAAAATCATTTTTATCTAAACATAAACGATCATAATCATAAATATATTCCAATAAAGATCCAACTTCGGTATTTTCATTTAATTTTAACGAAATAATCTTATTTCGTATATCATTTTTGAAGGTAGTAACATAACCTTCTACTTTAGTATTCAACCGTTTTTCCATCTTTATACTTCGTTCCAGTAAATATAACCAATGATATTCATTCAATTTTATATTTTTATTATATTTGTTTTCTACAAACACATATAAATAGTTATATAAGTGTGATTCGTTTTATGAAGATACTCACTATACAAAAATTATTTAGTCATTCTAATTATATATGCAACATGTATATATGAACAAACAAAACGTAATTATATGTGCAAATTGGAAAATGAATCCAGAAACGTTTGAGAATGCGGTTGATTTAATAAATGATATCAAAGAATATAGTGAAAACATATCAAAAGATACAAAAATTATATTATTTGTACCATTTCCGTTTATACATCCTATTTCAAAATTACTTGAAAATACGAAAATATTACTTGGTGCTCAAGACTGTTATACTGAAACATGTGGTCCTTACACAAGTGCTGTATCAATATCTATGTTAAAATCAATAGGTTGCTCGTATATTTTAGCCGGACATAGTGAAAGAAGACAAATATTCAATGATACAAATAAAAGGATTAATCAAAAAGTGAAACAAATACTCAAATCAAATTTGTATTGTATTTTATGTATTGGTGAAAATAAAGATGAATACGAAAAAGGTTTAAACAAGGAAACATGTGAAAAACAGTTAAGTGAATGCTTATTAAATTGTGATGAAACAGAATTGAACAATGTGGCGATAGCATATGAACCCATATGGGCAATCGGAACCGGTTTAAACGCAACACCTAAAATCATAGAAGACGTACATCAATCTATTCGAAACTGGATAAAAGTCAATTATTCTGAAAATGCTTCAAAGAAGATGTATATTCAATATGGAGGGAGTGTGAATGAAAAAAATGCTGGTGATATTTTAAATCAAGAAAATGTAAATGGACTGCTTATTGGAAGCGCATCTTTACATATAGATACATTTTCCAAGATAATCAACTTTACTTGTTAAATAATGATAAAATAAGTATTATTTAACATCTAACGCATTTACAGGACATTATGTATCCCACTTTGGATCGCGTTTTTTCGTTTTCCCATCATATGGTACAGCATAATGATTATTCAACATCCATTCATTCATTTACAGGTATGGGACTTGATTTTTAGAATGAGATAAATAGTATTTAACTGCTGATAATTTATAATCACTGCTTTTATGAATAGTCATTTATATATTATAAGGTTTGAAAATTAAAATTATGATATAAAAAATTATAATATATATATATTATAATGTTTAACTCAAAAAATTATTGGAATGACAGATATGTAAAAGGACAAAATTCTGGTACAGGAAGCTATAACAAATTAGCACAATTTAAAGCAGATGTAATAAATGATTTTCTAGGAAGAAATCAAATCAAGTCAATTGTGGATTATGGTGTTGGTGATGGTAATCAACTAAAATTATTTAATATAGAAAATTTGATATATACTGGAATTGATGTAAGTGAATTTATTATATCCAAATGTAAAGAAGAATTTAAAGATGATAAAGCAAAGAGATTTATTCATGTTGATAATATTGATAATGAATTGAAAGCGGATTTGATATTAAGTTTTGGTGTAATTTACCATTTGATAGAGGAGGGTGTATATAAAAAATATATGGAAAATCTTTTTAGATTATCTAAAAAATATGTTATTATTTACGCACCAAATATTAATTATAATGAAGCAGTTCATGTTAAAAAACGCGAATTTATTGAATATATTTTTGATAATTATACTACATTTAATTTAATAAAAAGAATAAAAGGAAGTATAGGATGTCCTTTTTATATATTTCAAAAAAATGATACATATACCCCAATTATTCCAAAAAATATTTTACAAGTAACAAAAAAATATCCTGTTAATACTATTCATGTAAATAAAATAAAAAAAAATCTGGATGGTTATCATTATTATTGGTTTAATGATGAAAATATGTATGAATATATACAAAATAACCAACTAGAAGAATTTCATAATATAATAAATCATATTAAATCATTAACAAAAGGACAACATAAAGCAGATATTTTCAGATATTATTGGTTATATTTGAACGGAGGAATTTTTATGGATGATGATTTGATGATAGAAAAAAAAATAGATTTTAAAAATAACACTTTTATAAGTGTTAAATCATATCATACAAATAAAAATCTATTATTCAATGGGTTTATTGCTTGTTCTAAGTTTAATCCAATTATATATAAAGCATTAAAACAAACTTATTTAACAAATAATATAAAGTTATCGAAGGATTACCATTTGTTTTGTAGTCAGTTTTATATAATATACCAACAATTAAAAAATAATCAAAATACCTTTTTACTACAAGAAATAAAGGATATTAATTTTAAAGATGGTGTAAAAAGTTATTATAATGATGAGCATTTATTAACACACTGGTGCTATAATAAAGAAATAAAAACATCAGATACTAATCAAAACTCTAATATAAAAGAAATAACAAATAAAAATAAATATGTATTTATTCATAATTTTAAAAAAAATGGAAAACATATTAATAATATTGGAGATTTATATTCTTCTATATATAGAATTTATCCAAATATTGTAGATAATTATGAGGTTATGTGTCTGCATAACGATATACAAATAGATAATATTACAAAGGAAAAATTAAGAGGCAAAATAGCCATAATAGGTGGTGGTGGATTAATAGATTTAAAGGACGAATGGAATAGTAAAATAAATTTTATTATAGAGAGTTCAAAAAAAACTTACTTTTTTGGTGCTGGTTATAATAATGAAAACTCAATTGTAAAAACAAAAATAAATTTTAATCATAATAACATAGCCAAAATAGGTATTAGAGATATAAATAATAATTATGGTTTTGTTCCGTGCCCAAGCTGTCTTTTACTAGAAAAATATAAAAATAATAAAAATGTAAGAAAATATGGAATTGTAGAACATTGTCAAAGAAAAATTCCCAATATTAACAATATTTATGAAAAAATTAGTATGATTTATGAAAATGACAAAAGTATTGATACTATTTTAGAATTTATAAGTTCAACAGAAAATTTAATTGTTAATTCTTACCATGCTTATTACTTTTCTGTTCTGTTAGGTAAAAAAGTATTACTATATGAAAATTGGAGTAATAAATTCAATAATATTTTTTCTCAAAAAATTGTTCAATACAATAATAAATTAGATCTTGATAGTCAATTTTCTAGATTAGAAATACAATCAGAATATTTAAATAAATATACTTTAGTTGTAAAAGATTATATTAAGAATATTCTAGATCCAAAAATACCAGTATATATTTCCCTAACCAGTATCTTCAAAAATCAAGATATTTTACTAAAAACATTACAATCTATAATGAAACAAACAAGATTACCTGATAAAATATTTTTGTATTTATCTGAAGAATCATATATACTTGATACTGGGTTTAAAGATAAAAAGATTACAAACTCAAACTTGTTAAAATTCATTAATAACAATTCAATTATATATATAAAATGGGTAAAAAACACAGGTTCGTATCGTAAATTATTACCACTATTAAAAGATAAATGGGATGAAGATTGTATAATTATAACAATTGATGATGATACCCTTTATGACACTCATTTAATTGAAAATTTAATAAATGATTATAATAAACAAAATTGTGTTATTGGTTATAGAGGATTTACACCATCATTTGATAAGCCTGAAAATTTTGATTATTTAAAACGAGTCAAATTACAACATTTATCCTTATATAATTTTTTTACTGGAAAAGGCGGTATTTTATACAACCCCCAATTTTTCCACAAAACTCATGATTTAATATTTAATGATAAAATATATTTAGATACTTGTCCTACATGTGATGATATTTGGTTTTATATAGTAAGATTGTTGAATAATGTAAAAGGCTATTTAGATAACAAAAATTGGCTAGAAAAAGATTTAACTGGAAGCGGATTATATTCAAACTTTAATACACACAACAATAATAATACTAGTTCATTTAAAAACACCTTTGAAAAATTGAAAGAATTAGAGTATAAAATTTCATAAATATTATTATATAAAACAAAAGAGATAATAATGAAAGTCGGCATTTTAAATGTTCAAAGGTGTAAAATCTGGAACAAACGGTTTCATATTTTCATCACGAACATGATGTAATTTATGATTCCATGGAAAACAACATAATAAAAAACGGAACATAATGAAACATACATATTTAGTTTTATATTTATTTAAACAATTGATAAATATCCTTGCAGACTTGCTGTGCATCTACGCATGCTTCACGTAAATAACGATTGACGACAGTTTTATCATTTTTCTTCATAAAAGCAACGCGAATAACTGACTTAGAATCATGTGGATGAAATTTCTTAAAACCACAAAAGTTCAAACTGTTGTCTCCTTGATAAAACTTCGTGTATAACATATATTCTAAAATTTTACCAATTGTGTAGTCTTCATTTTCTAAGTGAATATCGAAACAATTTTCCATCGTCGTTTCTCCGGTAAAGATTGGCATTTCGGCATTATCGATAATTTGTACTAAATCGATTAGTTTATTTTGAATAACCGCGCACGATTTTCGTACTAGATCTTTATTATCATAGACTCCAAGGGTCTGTATAACGAAATCAAAACTATTTTTCTCGTAATGTCGCTGTGCGTCTAATATGCGAAAGTTATCTTTTTGAAATTTAATATCACCTTCACTTTCGCCGTCCTTGCGCAATTTCTCTTCTTGTGCGTCCCATGCGGATGACGCCTTTGTAGAATCCATAGTGTTACCATAAGCACATTTAGAAACAACATTAAACATGCTATTGTCTTTTGCTGTCGCGACACTAAATTCGGCAACCATTGAGAAATGTTCTCCGGGAATATCATTTCCAACTTTAGGTCGTAATCGAACTAAATCAATGTAACTTTGTGTCAATGTATTTTTCGGAAACAATCCTGGAAATAATTTATCCATCGCGTCTTTCGATAAAATATCACCATTGCTATTATCGCGCAACCTAAAGTCTTCGGTTGTAACATACAATATATTGTCGGTTGTGTTTTCTACATCGACTACCAAAGAATAATTTGTAGGGAGTGCTTTTTTGCTTTCATTATCGCGCAATAATGTACTGTGAATTGGGATACAACTTATACGTTGTTTCAATATTTCATTATGAAGGCGACTAGTATTCACTTTAATATTACATTGATTAATATCATGAGTTTCACTACGTATAACAATGGTTGGAATATCAGACAAGATGGTTCTACGAATTGCGTTAGCAAAACAAACCTCAATATTATGAAGGGTGAACTTCAATACATCTTGATCTTCGGAAAAATTTTTCAACATGGGTTCCATGGTTCTTAAATATACTATTATATTCTGGCATTATATTTAAATCAATTTTACGATAACGCTTATAAAATGATAAAAAGATCATTTTATAGCAAAGATTTAGTTAGAGATCATCATTGCACCAATTAATATAAACATAATAATAACTGGTAGTAACAGTACCAACCAAGCAATATTAGTAGCATTGGCCTTACACATAAGGTTTAATACCCATGTCCAAAACAAAATATATACTGCCTTGATGATAAAAATTAACGCGGTACTTGATACAGAACAACTATAATCTCCTAAACAGTATGTATTAACATTACCCATATTTTGATATAACATAACAATAAGAGCAATAGAAGAAATTACTAAATATACATATGAAGGAGTACACAACTTTCGCAAACCAGTAATAGCCATTACTTATATAATAAACAAACATAATTATTTATTATACGAATTATACTAAATTCGGTTCAACATTTGTAATGTGACTCATATGAGGACCATTATCGATCGGTTTTGCGTTTATAGTATCATACATAAATTTAGTTCCCCCTGAAGAACCAAACGCAAAAACATCGTTTGTATTTGTTGTATTTATCCCCGTTACTAAATCAGTTCCAATCAACGAACCTCCACGCATTTTTCTTTTACGATATTTATTTCTTCTTCTCTTTCGTGTTTTTCCGCCAATCATGTTAGGTAATAATCGGGGATCAACTACTTCCGGACTTCTCTGTAAGTCTGGAACATATTTGTTTAAATCATAATAGCTATCATTTGGCAACTGATTTGTAGAAAAAACAGGATTAAATCCAACACCGCCCTTCATTTTTTTATATCCCCTTTTTACAGTTTTACTCCTTTTAGGACTTCTGCGTTTAGGTGTTTTTCCTCGTCTTTTTGTTGTTTTTGGCATATATTATATATTATCGCAACATTAAGTTTTTTAATAATTATTCAATATCTACGTGTGTAAGCATATGACGGCGACAGCAAACATTGGTCAAACGTAAATTATCCAATACAGTTCCTTCTGGTGTTTTTTCAATATTCTCCTTTGTCAAATAGACAACTTTTTGTGTGCTTTGTCCTTGCTGTATTTTAATACGTCGAACTTCATCTTGAAAATACCGATATTTATCGGCCAATACGTGTCCGCATGTGAAACATTTTACAGGAATGATCATTTTTACTTTGTATATAATCTATGAGAACTTTTTAATTCAATTTTATCATTATTATTATGTCTAAATATCTTAAAGAATGATTACTACATTGATTGTATTTGCAATTGTATTATTACTAACGATAGAACCGAAATATTTAGGTAAATTAAAAATAGTGTCTCTTCAAAATGTTCTTTCGCGATCAAATACACAAAGTATCCAACACGGATTAATGGTTGCTTTTTTATTATGGTTAGTATATTATCTATTTCAAAGCGAAATAGAAGCAATATTTAAGAAAATCATGAAAGAACCAATGGAAACAGATGAATATAATTATGTATTTTCGGTAGAAAAATTTAAGATTTCGTGGTATTCTTATAATATGATCGCATTGAAAAGAGGTGATATACCGGTAAATGATATTGCGACCGCATCTGGAGTCACACCCAAAGATTTAGAATATAAAGAAAGTACTCAAAAAACTCTTCGTAATGATCCAAATGCTCTTCGTAATGAATTAATTGCCAATTGGAAATTAAAAATAGATGTAGAAGGAGAAGAATATTTTATAAAACCAATAGATGTTAAAATCTCGGATGGTTATTGGATATATATTGGTTCTGAACCCGATATTTCATCAAGTGTCGGTTCATTAAATGAGGGTTCATATAACGTCAAATTTTATAAGAAAGGAACTGTAATGACATCGCGAGAAATCGATCAACCATTAGAAGAAGAGATAATAGATGTTGCTTTTAATATGACAAACGAATATACAAATCAAAATGAAATTAAACAATCAACAAAATCAGCACAAGAAAAGACAATTAATTATAAAATACAACCTTTACAAAACGGTACTTATACATTTAATACGTCCAATATAGAGACATACATACGTTTATATGAAAAAGGCGTCCCAAGAGGTACATCACGAACATTTAAAGGAGAAGCATACGGTGAAATTGCTAGTAATGATAATATTATTTCACTAGAGTTATCGGGTAATAAAGATTATATATTGAGCGTGGGTGGATACAATGATACAGTGGGAAAATTTAAACTAATAATAAGTCGTGTAATTGGTCAAGTGTTTTCTCCTTCTCCTGCTCCGGTTCCGGCTCCTTCTCCTGCATTAAGAGAAACTGATATAGTACCTGAAGACGCATTATTACGAACACCGGCCGCGTCGGGTCCTGATTATGAAACTGGTCATCATTCTATGGTGAATCATCCTGAATTGACCAAAGGTTTAACAGTAGAAAAGGTAACTCCAAAACCCGTGTATTACGAACCAGGTACTGTAAAATACGGAGGGATGGGTTATGTACCATCTTATTCCGAAATGGTTTATTTGAATGAATATCCGTTTCAGTCCAAACCCGAGAGTCTTCGCGAAGGAAATCCGCATGGTTTCTGTAATACAAAAGGGAATCTCATGAATACAATTGAAGAAAAATGTAATGGATTACCAACGAATGTTTGCTCGTCGACTGATTGTTGTGTATTGGTAGGTGGTATAAAATGTGTAGAAGGAAATAAAAGTGGTCCAACAAATAAAGTAATATACAGTGACACTACAATCAAAAATAAAGACGTTTATTATTATAAAGGTGACTGTTATGGAAATTGTAAATAAAATTGAATCTATAAGTTTGAGTTTAGTGGGTAATCAATAAATCGAAACCATGGTAGTATCAAAAATAGTTGTAATTCCGAAACTGAATATTAAGGTTGAATTTGTCATTGGTAAAAATGCGAAAGAGAATTTTGATATTATCGATGATTCAGAAGATCATCATATCTGGTTTCATATACATAATCAATCATCATGTCATGTAATTGCCAAGTTAGATGAAGAATTAAATCGCAAGGATTTTAAATATGTCATAAAACAAGGTGCGCTATTATGTAAGCAATATTCAAAACTTAATAATCAAAAAAATGTGGATATTATCTATACTCTGGTGAAAAACGTCCATAAAACAAAAACCATTGGTTCGGTAAATATAGAATGTGAAAAAATTATCTCTATATAAATCCAATATTTCATATACTTTCAAAAAAAATAACTACTGGGTCAGATGTAGTTATTTTTATTTTATTTTCTTTCGTTTCTTTTTGTATTTCTGTGTTTTATCCATAATAACTCTCACAAAACCCTTCGTCCTCATAAGAACCGTTAATTCCTACATGTAATGGCCATTCAGGAGGACAGTCATTTTTGTATTTATCGGGGTCCTCGTAACTGTTCATTTCGCGATACATTTGAAACATTTCGCAAACATTTAATCCTAGACGTTGTGCTTCATTTACATCCTCAATATTAAATGGACTGACCGCACCAATTGGCAATGTTTTACTTCCATCCCATTCCATATGATCGGATTCGTCATAACATACTGTAGATATTTCCGATAGCATGTCATCAACGTCGGAACACTCCAATTCGGCAAGTGTCATTCGCCCCCTATCAGGAAAAGACGACTCCAGGTCTGCAAGTGTCAATACTTGGAGTTGATTATTGTCATCCTCATTACTTAATGCGATAATCGATAGATCACTATCATTCTCTGTATCACATGTAGAACAACTCATTTCATCCGATACTTCATCGACATGATTATTTTTAAGCGCTTGAAAATTAAATACGTTACTATTCATCTTTGATTTCTTTATATCTTCTCTTACTTTCATTAAAGACCTTCAATTTTATATCCTTTACTCGTCTTTTTACGTATTAAGGTAGAGTTATCTAAATTCGAATGATAACTGTCATGACATTCTTGACATACTGACATTAAATTAGCCGGATGATTTTTATGAACAACTCCACCATTTTCAGTTTGAATAAATCCATCTTCATCTGCGTCTTTTTGTTGATATAAATGATGAATTTCCTCACCCAGTTCATTATTACATAATTCGCACATACCCCGAATTTTACTTGCGTTATATTTACTAATAGAATGGGAAAGTTCCCCTTTCGTATCGGGAAAATACTTGCGACGAATACTATATGCTTGTTGTAAAAAATCTTCAGGCAAATACAATGACTTGCATACTTCCAAACCATACATGCGATTACCCGGACCATTCATCAACTTACGATCATATACGAGCGCGTCTATTTCGCGGTCATAATGTACTGCCATATGTTTCAAAAACAATTTATCTAATTTTTGTACTTCATCATAATGAATAATCTCATGAAAATGTGTTGCAAAGATAAAAGAAGATCCTTTTTCATGCATATTTGTCAAACCAGCGACGAAAATACTAAGTGCCGACTCGGTTTCAGTGCCAGAGCATAGTTCATCGCCCAATATCAAACTATTTTCATCAGACAATTTCAAAATAACTCGTAGTTCAGACATTTCTACGGCAAAGGTAGATAACCCTTTAAATAAATTGTCATTACCCAGAATGCGTGAAAAAATAGCACCATATGGTTTATAAACAAAAGATGAACACGGTACATACATTCCAGCTTGTGCCATAATAATCGAAATACCAAGAGCACGAATAAAACTGGTTTTTCCGACAGCATTTGTACCATACAGCAAAACTCCATTTTGTTCATTATTCCCCAACACAATATCATTGGCAACATAAATTTCATTGGTTTGAATGTGTTCAATTAATACATGTCGAAGTCCATTGCAATTTACATATGCTTTTTGAGAGTCTTTGTTAATTTCAGGTTGGCAATATTTATATTCTCTAGCAATATATGCTTTATTATGTAAAGAATCCACTTTAGATACGTATTCGGCAATTTTTTCTAAATGTTCGTAATAATTATGTTCCAAACTTTCTAGAATATCTTGATACGATTTTGAAACTAGTTTGTTCATGTAATCTTTTTGATGAAGTAAATCGCGACAAATTTTAGTTAATAATGGAAAATCGATTTCATCACAACTTGTTGATGCGTTTGATAACTTGACTTCCTTCCATTGCATGTTCAATTTGGGTATAACAGTTTCACCGTGTTTTTTAATATAAGACTTTAATAATTGACCACGTTTTTTTGTGATTTGAAGACTTGCGCCGGATTTTTCCGTATTATGAATTTTAACATACTCAATTGGTTTATCGCTTTTATCTTCAGAACGAACAACGTCATTTAATAAAGTATGAATATAATGAAATAGTTCGTGATTTTCTTTTACATTGCGTAATAATGTATCTATATCATCACTGACACCAGGTTGAATAATATTTTCTTCAAATATAGACATAGACGAAACGGATTTACAAATATCCAAATGCAAATGATTATGTAAGAATTTTGATACCTCCAAACAAACATGTTTTATATCTATTGTATTTCCCATTAAATATTCTTGGACCAGTGGATTTACATTCATGTCTTCGTATATAGATAATATATGTTGCATAGACATCTCTAAATAATACAAACTACATGGATAGATCTTTCGCATAACTATTTGGCGACACATTTTTTCTATATCACGTATTTGTACTAATGTTTTACGAGTAGTTGAAACATATGGATACATTGTTTCATTCAATAATTCGGCAATCATAGTATATTCTTTTTGCAACCAGGTTTGATCTGTCGTAGGATTTACTAATTGCGTAAAAAACCTGCGACGACCCATCGGCGTGCAACATTTATTTAAAAATGAATTAACCGATGATAGATGACCATGTTGTGTGCTATCTAAAGAGTGATCATCTAAAATATTCAATTGTTTCAATGTATGATTTGCAAGTAACATTTCTTTGTTGTTATGAAAAATAGGAATGGCTATATTTTTCACTAGATTTGGATTATGTTCTTGGACAAAGTCTAACAAGAAACAAAATGATTGAGTTGCTGTTGGATAAACGCTAAATTCTACACAATTGTTTAATGCGTCTTCTCCGTAAAATTTTCCTAACAAATGTGATATAAATTTTTGTTGAGTACAGTGTTCCACTTTTTCTGAAGTAGAACTATTTACACAATGAACCGCGCGACTTTGTATGCCAGAATAATGCAAAATGGAATTAATCTGCTCTTGATCAAAAGGTGAAATAAAGACTATTTCACTGGGGGAATGAGTAGTAATAACACGTTCAAGTTCATCAAACGTCGATGGTTGGATCGATAAAGGTTGTTGAAATTCTGTAATATACGATGTTCCAGTAAAAATGTTTGCTATAGCTACACCACAAATGATATTTTCGCGCGTCTTGGAAACATTATTTAGCAAACTTCTATTTTGCAACATTGGTTTATGAACATCTATCCAAATACATGCGATATTATTTGTAATTTTCTCACTATTACCCTCGTCGTATGATATATACGTTCCAGGTGAATGAACACTGTCCAAAACGCGAATTATTTTATCGCCTACTTTTTCTTGGACATAAACGACCGCACTAAACGAAGAATTTATTAATTTTTCAAGATATTTATCCAATGTGTAATCCCGAAATCCTGCCATCAATACTTGTTTTGATTGAAATTCAATCTTCTTCTCTGAAATGTTTAGATTACAAATACGTGAAAACTCGCAAATTTCACTTTCTTGGACCTCTCCTTTGTGATTTCGAAATCCATATACCTCAAAAAACGCACCTACTTGTAATAAAACAACGCAATTTTTCCCATATGTTTGTTGATATTTATTGGTCAATGAAATATATTCTGCATAAATAGATTCGCTCATGGTTTATATAAATACAATTATACTATTTATATGTATTATAAAATATCATAAAAAATCATTCTCTAAGAATATAAGAACAGATAAAATTGACAGACCTTTTCCAAAAAATATAATGTCAACAAAAGTTAGATTAAAAAGAAATGACTCAAATATATACACCTTATAAGCATATTTCCATGATAAATGATAGTGATGACTATGGACAATTTTGGGATACGGAAACACAAAGACCTATTATTGAAAAGCAACACTATATCATGGAAAATGATCAAGAATATGATTACCATATAGATAATTACGAACTACACCTTACAAAACAAGAACATATGATAGAACTTGGTTATGATAAAATAGACCACGGATTTAATGTATTTTCTACAATAGGATTTATAGTATTTATAGTAAAAGCCGTATCTAAATATATATACAAATAAAATATACAAAATATACAAAATATTACATGTGTATATATTGTTTTTTATATGATATAAACATAGAGACCTTAAATATCATTCATATAATTATACAATAAATTATCAGTATTGTGATTTTCGACTTCACCACAGATTAGTCGGGTTGTTTCATACATTTTTCGCAATACGTCATTTGGTGCAGACGAACCAACGCGAACAAACCCTTGTTTTATTAAATAACGTCGTACATCTTCAATTGGTAATTGTTTCAATTCTTGTGATTTATTCATGATATTGTTACGAATAGTTTTATTTGAAACCAAAACGGAAATTTTCGAAAAAATCTTAGATCGACCGACTTTATACGTTCGACGTATTGTTTTTTTCTGCTTTCGATATTTTAATTTGGGTTGAGGAACATCCTTCTTTTTACTTATATTTGTCATAATTTGTTGTTTTTTCAATTCATTTACATCACCACCTTTTTGAGTACTTCGTTTCCAATCGCGAAACGTGGGTAGCGATCCATTTTTTAAACATCCCCATGTTGGTTTTGAAGCATGATGAATAATCGGTTTGGATAAATGTATGGGGTCACTATTTTGTGTGATATCAAAAGAATCGTTATGCACCATGGGTTCCAATGATGCTTGTACATTTTCTTTTATATGTGGAGAAATCTCATGATATACTTTTGAAGTATGATTATGTTGTGGTGTTGTTTCTTGTAAGTTTTTAAAATAACTAATTGATTCTTTGAAATCACTTTGAAAATCACTATTGCGTTCATTTGTTTGAACCCTTGGTTTTGTTTCATTGGATTCCATGAGTTGTTTATAATTATCTTCTTGTTGCTTACGTAAATGGCGTAAAATATTTTGTTTTCGTAATAGACGTTTCTTTTGTGTTTCACCAACCGGAGGTTTCACCTTAATTTCCGAATTTATTTTCGGTTCTTTTTTCCTTGATTTACGTTTGGACGATGAAAATGTAAATAAGTCAGGATTTATAGAAATAGTTTTATTCATTTATTTTATCTAAAGAACAATATTTAACGAATTATACATATAACCCGTAGATTGGTGGTTTTACATCTTCATGTAATGAATTGTGTTTCTCAAACTGTTTAAATCCATTATTTACATCATCGATTGTAATTAATTTTTTCTCCTCTTTCTTACCGTATATACGTCTCCCATGACTTATTTTCACATAAGAAAAAAGTTGTTCTATATCTCGTCCAAAATGTTTAAAATGTGTCGAATGATTCTTGAACCATAGTAGCAATTCACACTCGTTGTTTTGTAAATTCCAATTATTTTCACGAACCTTTTTATTAAAAATTTGATATAATTCCTTAAAATCGTATTTTTCCAAGTAAAATCTCCATATAAAACGCGATTCTAATCCACGATTAGCACAAAAGAAGGTTGCTTTCAACTCTTCTTTGTATCCAGCAATAATAACCATTAACTCGCCTTTGTGCTTACTTAAAGATTCACATAAAGTATCGATACATTCGCGTGTAAAACTATCACCTTCATAATTATTTGCAAGCGAATATGCCTCATCTATAAACAAACATCCACCCAAACATTCATCAATAACTTTCGCAGTTTTTATAGCAGTTTGTCCTAAATATCCGGCTACTAAATCACTACGATTTACCTTTTTAAAGACATTATTTTTCAAAATACCGATTTTTGAGTACATCTTACCAAGTATAGTTGCTATTTCCGTTTTTCCTGTACCAGGAGGACCATATAAAACACTATGCATATAATCAGATTCGATCCCAATGTGAAGATTTTGGATAAAATACAATAACTGATTTAATATTTGCCCTTTGAAATCTTCCAATCCAATCATTGAATTTAGTTGTTGAAGTTCCTCTTTTATACGGTTTAGTGCAAGTAAATCAATATTATATTCGGTTTCCTCGTTGTATTCATTTTCTTCAATTATTTTCAATAAATCATCAATTGATTCAATTTCAACTTCAATCGCGTGAGTTTTCGTTTTTTTAATAACTGGTTTGGTTTCTGGTTGAGTATCTGGCACTTTTTCTGTTAAAGAAGATGAAAATAAACGTTCCGATAATAATGTATTATTATTATCAAAGTTTCTAGACAACTTTACTGGATCTGTCCATATTGTTTGATTCTCGTTACAATAGACAGGATGATGAAGTTGTTGCTGAAAATAATACAAATCTGCCATTTTCATATAATGGTAAAAATCGACATATTGTTTATTTTTTTGATCTTGTATTTTATCCAATATTTCTACGAATTTTTCAGTCATTATATTTCACTTGATAATTGTATTTATATATTTTACAACAAATTACAATTACAATGACAATGTATTTATAGACAAATTATAACTTAGCGAAAGAACATAAAAAATTGATTCTTATGATATGTTAATATCTACTATCAATAAATGATGTCAATTGAAAAAATGTCTTGTGATTCGTCAGTTTCGATGAAAACGAATATTCCAGCAGATATTCCTGTAAAAAGGGGGAAATCTGTTCGTATAAAAAAAACAAAGAAGACTTCTATGCCTGATGTTGAAAAAGAAGACGCGAATAATATACCAGAACTTGATGAAATCGAAAAAAATGTTTTATCGCATTTAGATAGTTATAGTGAGGAACCGTTCGAAATAATTGAATCTTATTTTCGAGGGCAACATCTAGAGCGTCTTGTTCGACATCAAATAGAGTCTTACAATAATTTTGTCAACTACCAGATCCAGCGGACTATTCAGATGTTCAATCCTGTAAATATTCATTCTGAAAACGACTATGTACCAGATAAAGAAAAGTACATGTTAGAAGTTGATATTTCATTCGACAATTTTAAGTTATATCCTCCTCAAATTCACGAGAACAATGGTGCTACAAAGATAATGTTGCCCGATGAAGCAAAACTTCGCAATTTCACATATGCATCTACCATGGCAATTGATTTGAATATTAAATACACCATTCGAAATAATGAAACAATGGATAATCCTCGCATTATTTACAAGACATTGCCTAAAATCAATATTGGAAAGATGCCCATCATGTTACGTTCGTCTATTTGCATTTTAAAGCAAAACAATCATATTCACCCATCACTTACTGGAGAATGTGAAATGGATTGTGGTGGATATTTCATTGTAAAAGGATCTGAGAAAACGGTACTCGGTCAAGAACGCGCTGCTGAAAATCGCGTATCATGTTTCGATGGAAAAAATACAACCAAATGGACATGGTATGCTGAGATCAAATCTGTACCCGACTATAAGTGCATTTCTCCGAAGCAAATTGAAATGATGATTGCTAGTAAAAACAATGGATTTGGTTATGGACTCTTTATCCAGATCCCTCGTGTAAAACAACCTATTGAGTTATTCGTCTTGTTTCGTGCGCTAGGTGTAATGAGTGATAAAGACATATGTGAATATATCGTTCTAGATGTAAATAATGAGAAGCACGCTGAATTGACAAATTGTCTTCAAGCATCCATTATTGATGCCAATAAATATATGACAGAAGAGGACGCACTTAAGCATATCACTAGTTACGTTGCTTACACTCCAATAAATATGGAAAAAGAGAAGGGAATTCAGAAGAAGCGCGAGTTTGCGATCGAAGTACTAAACAATGATTTGTTTCCTCACTGCACCACCAAGGCACAGAAGTTGTATATGTTAGGTTATATGGCAAACAAACTTCTTCAGACCAGTTTAGGTTGGATCGCGCCATGTGACCGCGACTCTTATTTAAATAAGCGAATTGAATTGACTGGTACATTATTAAATAATTTGTTCCGTAATTATTTCAATAAGTTGGTCAAGGAAATGCAGAAACAAATTGTTCGCGAAATTAATAATGGTTCGTGGCGTTCATCGGAAGATTACGAGAATATTATTAATATGACAAATATCTACAAGATCATGAAATCGATGACAATTGAAAATGGAATTGCCAGGGCATTATCAACAGGTGATTTTAGTATTAAGCAGGCAAATAGTAGTAAAGTGGGTGTTGCACAAGTGCTGAATCGACTTACATATGTTTCGAGTTTGAGTCATTTACGACGTATTAATACGCCATTAGAAAAAAGCGGCGAATTGATTGCTCCTAGAAAGTTACATAATACTACATGGGGATTCTTATGCCCAGCCGAAACGCCAGAGGGACAGTCAATTGGTATTGTCAAGAATATTAGTTACATGGCACATTTGACTATCCCTACCAATAGTCATTCATTATACGATTATATCTTGCCAAGAATCACGAAAGTAGATGAAATTACACCAAATGAGTTACAGGGGAAGGTCAAGATATTTATTAATGGTTGCTGGGTGGGTATTACTTTACAACCAGTTGAATTTTACGACGACATTCGCGATAAAAAATGTAAAGGTATTATTAACGTATATACATCCATTGTATTTGATTATAAAAGATTGGAAATTCGCATTTGTAATGATGGTGGTCGCCTAACTCGTCCTGTTCTCAGAGTCAAAAACAACAAGGCACTTATTACGAAGGACATTCTTGCCAAATTGCGATCGAATGAGTTATCCTGGAACGATCTAATCACAGAATGTAAATTAGATAACGCGGTGATTGAATATATCGATCCTGAGGAACAGGAATATTCAACAATCGCAATGAAAAACAAAAACGGTTATTTACACAAGGGCGCAACCATCCAATATTCGCATTGTGAAATTCATCCAAGTGTTATTTTCGGCGTTTTAGCATCGTGTATTCCATTTCCTGACCATAATCAAGCACCTAGAAACACGTATCAATGTGCTATGGGTAAGCAGGCAATGGGTGTATATGCAACAAATTTCGAAAGACGTATGGACAAGACTTCCTATGTATTAACATATCCATCGCGTCCTTTAGTGGATACACGATTAATGAATTTCATTGAACTTAACAAACTGCCCTCTGGAACACAAATTCACGTAGCAATCATGTCTCATAGTGGTTATAACCAAGAGGATTCAGTTCTTATTAACAAAGGTTCTATCGATCGTGGATTATTCAGTGCCACCATTTATCATACCGAAAAAGATGAGGATAAAAATATTATTCGTGACGAAATTATTCGTTGTAAGCCAAACCCAACAAAGACCAAAGGCGTGAAGTTTGGAAATTATGATAAATTGAATTCTCAAGGATTTATTCCAGAAAATTCATTGGTTGAAAATCGTGATGTCATTATTGCCAAGATTGTTCCGATTAAAGAAAATCGCAATGATCCTACCAAAACCATCAAGTACGAAGACCAGAGTAAGACATTCCGAACAACCGAAGAAACATACATTGATAAAAATTTCACAGGGCGCAATGGCGATGGATATAATTTTGCCAAAGTACGCATTCGTACATTCAGACAACCGGTTCTAGGTGACAAAGTATCGTCAAGACATGGACAAAAAGGTACAGTTGGTAATATTATTCCCGAATGTGATATGCCATTTACAAAAGATGGTATTCGCCCGGATGTGATTATTAATCCTCATGCTATTCCATCACGAATGACTATTGGTCAATTAAAAGAAACGTTGTTAGGAAAAGTACTACTAGAAATTGGTATGTTTGGTGATGGAACTAGTTTTGGAGATCTAGACGTAAAAACAATTTCCCAAGAACTACAAAAGTTGGGTTATGAGAGTTATGGTAACGAAGTATTATATGACGGACTATCTGGTGATCAGATGGAAACAAACATCTTCATTGGACCGGTATTTTATCAACGGTTAAAGCATATGGTAAATGACAAGCAACATAGTCGTTCCATTGGTCCAATGGTAAATCTAACTCGACAACCTGCTGAAGGTAGAAGTCGTGATGGTGGTTTCCGTATAGGAGAAATGGAACGTGATGTTATGTTGTCTCATGGTATTTCCAGATTCTGTAGAGAAAGATTATATGATGTATCGGACAAATACAAAGTACATATTTGTAAAAAGTGTGGTATGATCGCAGCATATAACGACGGAAACAATAAATCGTTTAATCATGACAAATTCACGATTCATAGTTGTAAAACGTGTGATAATACAACCGACTTTGCACTAGTGGATATTCCATACGCATACAAACTAATGTCACAGGAACTCCAAACAATTAATGTCACTCCTCGTCTTATTGTAGAATAATAAAATACAACATATATTGTAACATAAAAAGAATATTTTTTATGTTATAACAAGTACAATTATTACTTATTCGCTATTTTCATCGTCTTTTTCGTTTATTTCACCTTCTTCTAATTCGCGATTTTCTTCATCATCGTTGTTAAATACAATTTGTCCAGGCGTATATGGATAAATCACTGCGTCATCATTACTACTTATTTCAATATGATGAGATACGTGGTTTGTATCTTCATTTTCGTCAGTTTCGGTAATATCATCACTATCGTAATCACTTTCATAATCACTTTTATGTAATGTAATATAACGTATCATTCCAGTCATTGTTGGAAATTTCGCAATATTGATACTTTGATAGTCATCAATAAATTCCGTCTTCCATCGTATTTTGGTTGCATTTGTCCCAAATTCATGCTCTTTGATCGATTTAAATATCTTTCGACCAAATTGAGAATTCGCATTGGAAAATTGTAATAACTTATATTGCACCAATGTACGGTAAAACATGCGTTTGCTGTGACTACGCATCGAATATTCTGATAGTAAATAAAAATACAAAACTCCATCAAAAGCTTCTAGTATTTTTTTTTCAGGAAAATCTTCATCAAAAACAAACTTTCTAGACAAACATTTCATGTGTAGCATATCTGAAATTTCATCCATCTTATCGGTTATTGGTGCGTTTTTCGAAAAATCTTTGATTACTTCTTCGCGTAATATATATTCATTTTTCTCTAAAAACTTATCCATATTAAAAAACTCTTTGTACAACAATTGTAATAATATTGGCATTTCATAATTTGAATAACGAATTTCGTGATATATATTCATTAAAACTCCTTTTGGAAATTCATTATTTGTATATGGATTTTTAGGTAAGTATGGTTCGTTAAAAAAGGATTCGGCATACAAAAGTGATGAGTTGCATATATTGATTAAATCGCGCAATGTAAAATAATAAAAATATCCATCTTGGTAAATTGACATAGATAAACCAGATTTTAATTGAATATCATTCATCTCCAAATCCATCTGAATTTTTGGTTTCGCATATTTCAACCTACATCGAAGAAAAAAACGACCGATTGTTTGATGGTATTTTTGAGTACGATAAAAAATATCTTCCATCTCATTTATTACAGAACTACATGTGAAAGAATTACTACGAATTTCATTCCAATGTTTTATTTTATTTGTCGAAGACTTATCACTAGGGTTTAACAAACGAAACATTAATTCATACAACGAACCATGCTTCCATAAATATTTATTGAATTCATTTTTTGAATAAATATCGCTCCATGTATTTGTTGCATATAGCATCTTATTTCTACTTTCTAGATCTACATCTAGAATATTCATCATAATAGATGACCATAATATCATTTTATCCTGTATAAGTTATAAAAGTAATATTTATATAGTTTTTAAATATAAAGATGACCAATAACCATCCAAATTATGATCCAAATGTGATCGACCCACCAATACAAATAGTAAAACAACCGACGGTTTCAATGAATGACTCTGATATAATTGAAATTAATGATATTCGTAGTTCAGTCGATTTTAGGGGAGTTAGTTTTTCAAATTTCAAAAAATCAGAAGTCAAAAAAAAATTCATTGATTCAATGATGGCCAAAAATATTGAACCGGCATGTTATTGGTGTGCTGAACTTTTATGTGCAGGTCATTATACTGAAATATGGGAAATAATATTGTATTATACATCAAAATATATTCATTTAGGAAATCCGAAAATTGCCATATACTTAGAACTTCGTTATAATACATTTCGAAATATAATTGGACAAAGCACTATTATAAACGAATTAGAATTACGAAATGACGAAAAAACGCGTAAATTATTTGCCGAAATAGTGTGTACGTTATGTTTGTCGAATAAAAAACCTAGTTTTGAACAAGTTAAAATTAAACCAGAAAATGCTTTTGATATGACGCAATTATCGGGTAAATTAAAAGCACCAAATGCTGAATACGTGAATGAAAATATGAAACCGAAGGATCCAAAAGAATTGTTTATTGCATTAAATGAATTATCTTATTCTTTGTCTAACGAATCGCGTAATATGAGCGACGCATTTTATTGGATAGAATGGATATTAGAATTTGAAAAAACGTGTAAGCAAAAAAAACAGTTATTGAAATGTGAGCACAGGACATACAAAGTTGAGAATAAATTTCGAGACAATATTATTTGGATCGTTTGGGATATATTACTAGATTATAGTCAAGAACAATCAAATGAACTGATTAAAAAAACGATCCATTCATTAAACAAACTCTTCTGTATAAAATATACTGAAGGATCAAATAAAAAAAGAAGATACTTATTATATTATTCAATTAGTTTATTGACTGAGCATGTAAATACAAACGTCGAGATATTACCAAACCGTGACGTACTTGAAAGTGTTACTGATAAAATCGAGACTATTTATAAACAAATTAAAAAAAATGAACAGGCACCAAAAACCGAATATTTATTTCAAGGAATTGATAAAAAGCGTGCGTTGGAACGTTCATTAAAGCAAATGGAAATTGTAAATTCCATAGGAAATAAATAGATATTGCATTGTATAATGAAACAATACAATATTTCAATTTAATTGATAAACATTAATTTATATCCTAAACGATGGGTACCATAACAAAAAAATCGTTCATAAGCATGTTCAATCATTGCGTCGCGTAATTGAAAACTATTAGTACTGTATTTTGTTGCGTGATATAAGTTTCCTGATAACCCCAATGCTTTTCCCTGCAAGAGATAATGTTCGTATAGACGTTCTTTATGTAGGGATTCATTTTTCAAATATTTATTATTTGAGTAATAATACCAATTCCAATCAAAAGTATGTACATGATTAAATGAGTTTATAATATTTATGATATTCACTTTCATAAACAATTGTTCTATAATTGAAAAACGCATCCAAAACATTGTTCCTGTTACATAAGGTTGTTTAATAACCTGTGTATTTTCTTGAAAATACCAAAATAACAGTTGCTGTAAATATTGTTGATTACGAACAAAATCAACATGTGCATCTATACATCGCGCTTTTTTGGGTGCTAAGATTCCAATTTTCGTATTTTCATTCATTTGATTTATAATTTTTCGAATTGTTTGAATGCTTCCTAACATAGGTTGTAACATATATTCACGCTTTTCATTATCAGTTTTAGTATGAATTTTTAATACATAATCGTAAGTTTCATTTTTATCTTTTATAATTTGTAATATGTGAAAAAAACTACCTATATCAAAACCATAATTTTCAGATACAACGAAATGTACGTTGGGGTACTTATCTTGAAGTCTTTTGAAATCGTCTTTCGATATTGTTTCGATAATGTTAAAATAAATGGTCAAATTATATTCATCATATTGTGCCGAAATTAGATTATCAATATACTTTGTCATTTTAGAAAATATGTAATAACTCCCAATATGACATATACACAATACATTTGGTAAATGTTCATTTCTAGTAAGAGTTATCTTATTTTGCACAATTTGATATTTTACGTTGTAAATTGAATTTTGTGACCATAATAAACTGTAGTGAAAATTGTTCTGATATTCTTTTTGTTCATTACGATATCCATCATATATATCCAAAATAGCACATTGCTTATATACGATTGCATTATCTTCATTATGAAATAATTCGATTGAATTTAATAAATGAGGACTTTTATTTTCTCCGAAAAACTTTTTACCAAAGAGTCCGGGACCGGTTGGATATAACGCATTTTTACCATAATAATATGTTTCGACATTTTCGACGATTGCGTAAATGCACTGACGTAATATTTTATTTTTTGGACACACCACAATTAAAGCAGTATACATACCTTGTTCGTCTTTGTTCCACCAATTATTTGTCTTTGTATTTGCCCGATCAATAACAAAATGCTCTTTACAGCATAATTGTTCTAAAGTAAAGTTGTTTATTGTATTATATTTAATATCTATATACATACCACCGTGTATATATAACACGCAAAATCTCCATAAATCTGATTTGTAGGAAGACGGGGCTAATTTTTCATAAGCATCCAATACTTCTTTATCAAAATTTGTTTTTATAAAATTAAAACACTCAGATTCGTCGTATAAATGAAAACAAATAGATGGATTTTGTCTTTTTAAATCTTCATAATTTTTCCGCATTAATGGTGGTAAATTTTTGGTATGCCATACTGTATAACAAACTCTAGGTATTATATATTCGCATCCTCCTTCATTCTTGACATACAGTTTTTGTTGTATCTTCTGTCCGTTTTCTATAAATTTTCTTAATATTTCCTCATAGTTTGATATTTCTAAGTCATGTTGAATATTTGTTTCTTGGACCTGATGTTTTTGTAATTCTTGAATATATTGTTCGTTTTCCTTCTGTTTCCTAATATTTGACTGAACTTGTAATAATTTTTCTTCGTTTTTTAAATTTTCATCTTCTTCCATTTCACTATCACTATTACTATGGTTGCTTACGTCTTCATCATCGTTTTCATCAAGTAAATATTGATATGAATCATCTTCATTAAATTGTTCAGAAAATAATTCACTATTCTTCTTATAATCAATTTTCAGTGCAAATGTATCTTCAGGTGTCATATAAGAAACGCGGTTGGGTAAAACGTTCGTTTTATTATGCGATTTTCCGTATTTACTAACATACTGTGGTTTTGTAGAAACCATTGTAACTTTATTATTTTTATTATAATCATGCGACGGAGAGTTTATAAATTTTTTATCATAGTAAGCACCCACAATATTACGATTACGTAACTTTTGAATAATATGAAAATCGCGTTTTAAGGAAATCATTTCTTGTTGTAGGTTCTTGGACAATTCCTCATTTTCGTCTTTTTTTTTCTCATCTTTAAATCCGCGAAACAACATCGATAACTAATTTTAAAATACATATTAATTTTATCATTTTTCAGTAAATATCACTAGATATTTATTGAATAACGAGCATAATAATTAAAAGAATGATCCGAAAGAACCACCTAACATACCATTGGCTGCCTGAGGTCCATCAAAATCAAACGAGTTTTGTTGAGGAGGTCCTTGTTGTGATGGTGCCGGAGAACTATTTGAGGTCACAACAGGTGCTGGTGGAAAAGAGGGTCCTTCGCCAATATTGTCAAAATAATCAGACTGACTATTGTTATGAAGAGAACCGCGTTTTTGAACATGTTGTGTTTCACTTGGACCATTCCATAATTCCATCGCGCGATCGGCTAAAATATTTACTTTAATGCCCAATTTTGTTTGAATACTCAATACGATCACCAGAAATGCTAAGATAACATTCGTAAGTGTTAGATTTTCATATTTGAATCCACTATATGTTGGGAAATAAGTAATGAAACGATGAATCAAAATCATACCGCAAAACATAATAATAGCTTGAAGAAACACTTCGACTAAAAGTTCTAAGGTTGCTTTTTCACCGTCAGCTTCCGGAATAAACTTCTGGATTGCTTTATTTAACAATACAACAGGAATAATGCCTAAAGTTGCGTATTGAACAACATTTAATATTTCTGCTTTTCCTTCATCAGTGGTGGAAAACACGTGAGAGAGAAATGATTTTTTATTAATATCACGGGCTTCTTGTAATATATCCATAACAATTCTATATAATGCTCCTATATATTTTTTCTTTCATACGTATAATGAATTATCATATAAATGGTAAAAACATAAAGATTAGTTACACTTATTCCATATAATGGAAGAACAACAATATTTACAACTGATTCGAGACATTTTTGAAAAGGGACATGATGAAGTGTCACGAAATGGCAATGTGCGATCACTATTTGGATATTCTATGCGTTTTTCACTACAAGACGGAAAATTGCCTCTTTTAACTACAAAACGTGTAGCATGGAAAACCTGTTTTCATGAACTCTGTTGGTTTATTCGCGGTTCAACCAGTAACAAAGAACTTCAAGAAAAAAATGTACATATTTGGGACGCAAATGCGAGCCGTGAGTTTTTAGACAGTCGCGGATTAACTGAACGTTTGGAAAACGATCTTGGTCCTGTATATGGTCACCAATGGCGTCATTTTAATGCACCCTATCAGACATGTGACACTGATTATACTGGAAAAGGAATTGATCAATTACAAAACATTATCAATGATCTTAAAAATGAAAAAACGCGTTCTTCACGAAGACTAATTATGAGTGCATGGAATCCACAGCAATTAGATGAAATGGCATTACCGCCATGTCACGTATTAGTACAATTCAACGTTCGAGAAGGAAAATATTTGTCATGTGCGCTATACCAACGCAGTGGTGATGTGGGTCTAGGCGTGCCATTTAACATAGCATCTTATTCTTTTTTAACACATATTATTGCCAAACATTGCGATTTGATTCCCGACGAATTTGTTTATTTTTTAGGAAACGCACACATATATGAAGATCATATAAATCCCCTTAAAGAGCAATTGGATAGAACTCCTTATGATTTTCCAAAAATATCGATAAAAACAAAACATGAGAATATAAATGACTATACTTTAGACGATTTAGAATGGTTGTCCAAATATGAATATCATCCTACTATTAAAATGGATATGGTTGCTTAATATTCGTTTGGAAATAATATTGCTTTTCGAAAACAATATTATATTAGTTAAATTATGAGTGTATCTGCCACTACTGCCGCAAAAAGAAGACGTGCAGGAAATATTGTATCATCTCCATTATTTAAACCTACTTCCGCACCTATTGAAAACTCTGTTCAAAGAAGAACGAATATGTCCCAGTTGCCAACATCACAATCTCCATCTAGATCTACTACAACTGTCCAACCAACTCAACAAGAAGTTACACATGAGTCAAGCACACAACGCCCTATGTCATTACAGCAAGTGATTTCTGTATTTGACAAACGTTTATTACATATTGAGAGTTATATGTTAAATAATACTCCTCTTACAACCAATGAGAAATCTCTATCTACGTCTGATGTAACAAAAGATATGGAAACATTAAAGACAAGTATTCGTGAAAATCTAGATGGTCAATTTAGCGAATTTGATCACCGGTATCAAGTACTGGCAACCGAACTCAGTAATATAAAGCAAGTTGTATTGAAACTTCAAACATACACATTGGAAATTAATAAATCTCTAATGGATGAACGTACTACTATACTATCCCAATTAAGTGAAATCCAAGAAAAACTGAAAAACGGAACCTCTATTGACGCATGTACAAATACCGAAAATTCCGAGGAAACTATTCAATTCGCGATTAATGATGTAAGTCAAGAACTTTTAGAAGCTCAGCAAGATAATTTATTGGAACAAGAAATGGACGACTGAGAACAAGGAAGAGGAAGTAGAACAAGCAATGGAAACTGATAGCAAGGAAGAGGAAGTAGAACAAGCAATGGAAACTGATAGCAAGGAAGAGGAATCTACACAAAAAGACAAAAGACGCAAAAAGAAAAATAAGAATGTTGTCGCAATATCAGTATAAAAAAACATTTTAAAATATTCGTATTATAATAATGTCTTTTTCAAACAGTTTAGAAAAACAATTAGAGGAGTTTAGGGAAAATTACTACCAAAACCACCAAAAAAAAACATTCTTCAAAGAGTCACAAAAAAATGATTGTGCTGAAAAACTAACCCAGCAGTTTTCGTTAATGCATTTGTTAGAACAAAGTATATATACCAACAAACATGTTATTTTCTTCAATTATCCATTGATTAAAACCTTTATGCATCCAGGAATATATTCAAATATTCTCTCGTATATAGACAATATGATTGAGCAACTGTTACAAGTATATAATGTAATTGATATTCATGTTGATATGGATACATTTACAATGACCGCCGCGCAAAGATATAACGAACTAATTAAGACATTTTGTAGTAAGTATTTGCAAAATGAAGAATGCATTAAACAATTTAAAACCATTTATATTCAAAATTCTCCCTCGGTAATTGAAGTCATACGAAAGATGTTTTCTCCATTTATGTCACCCAGTGCTAGAGATAAATTAGTGTTTTTGAAGTAATTCGGTACTTTATGTAAATAATATCATTTTTTACTGTGATATTATTTGTACTAATCATTTGAAATATAGATATTTATCATAATAAATGAAATATTTTCCAATTTATATCACTATATTTATTCATAGGTCTATAACAGTGATAATAGGTTTTACTCATAGGTAACATATCCATATCTGTAATCATAACACCATGTTGATAATGTAATATACACGGATATAGCAAACGAATAAATTGTGAAATAAAACTAGTCAATATTCCTTCAATAGGTTCAAACAAAATTAGATTGCCTTTATATTCCAAATATTGATCTGGTATTTGTTTGGCAATCAATATAATTTTTACATCTACATTGGGATATAATTTATGTATAAACACATGAACAACGCAAAACAACTATATTAAGCAAACAAAATTGATTTTATAAAATACTATATAAAGTTCTAAAACTAAAGACCTTATATAATATGGAAATTTCTATTCAAAACCCCCATCGCTGTGAAATTTTCACCACTCTGTTTCAACACATGAAACTTTTCTCTGAGCATGTTAATATCAATTTTCACGAAGATCGTGTTTTCATTCAGGGGATGGACAGTTCGCATGTATCTGTTTATGAAATTAATTTACCCTCTGATTGGTTTGGAAAATATACTATAGAAAAGGATACAGTCATTGGCGTCAATACAAATACATTATTCAAGGTATTACATACTCGTGAAAAAAGTCATAATTTATGTTTAAAACTCGATGATTCAGAAAGCGACAAATTGGAAATCTCTCTCCATTCTGATTCAAAAGATGTAGTCAATCTGAATTATGTAATTCCCCTTATCGATATTGACAGTGAAATGATGTCTATTCCAGATATGGAATATCAAGCAGAATTGTCATTCCCTTCGGCCACATTTTCCACATTAATTGACCAAATGAAACTCTTTGGAGAAACATTCAACATCTCTTGTAGCGAAGAAGCAATTAAAATGAGTGCTGAAAGTCAAGAAACCGGAAAAATGTATGTAAATATTCCGATCGATGATTTAAATTCGTATGCTATTGAAGAAGAAAAGGAACTTGATTTATCCTATAGTTTGAACCATATGAAACACATTTGTTTGTATAGTAAGATTTCCAAAGAAATCAATATTGATTTGAAGGAACAATATCCCATTCGATTTACATATATTTTAGACGATGAAAATGCGAAGGCTATATTCTATCTGGCACCAAAAATTGACGATTAAACAATTGATATTTGCGTTTAATAGGTTGCATTAATCAATCAAAACATATTATAGAAAAATGGATTCATTAACCACATTGTGTATTTTTATTATTGTATTATTTTTATACATTCATATTGCGAATCAATTCAAACTAAGTGAAGATACGGAAATATATGAAAGCGATTATAATAACAACAATCATTTAAACGAAATATGCGAATTAAAACAACCATTATTAATGGAAATGAAACATGTATGTCCGAATTTATTTAGTGATATTGTTCCAGAAAATATTGCAAAATATAGCTCACATGATATATGTTTGAAAGACTGTAACGACTATTTCTCGCAAGAAAGTGATGATTCGCAATGTTTCGATCCCATAATATTGCCCTTTCACACTTCCATTAAATTTTTAGAAACTGACAAACGTGCTCACCTATTTTCCGAGAACAATCAAGATTTTCTAGAGGAAACGACATTAGACAAAAAAATTCAAAAAATAGATGAATATATTAAACCACATTTTTGCGTACACAGTAAATACGACCTGTTGTTTGGTTCTTCTAACACAGTCACCCCTTTTCGCTATCACAATGACAATCGTACATTTTTATGTGTGACCTCTGGAAAAATCCGTGTAAAGATGACTCCGTGGAAAAGTACAAAATATTTACATCAATACAAAGATTATGAACATTATGAATTTCGTTCGCATGTTCATCCAACCAAACCAAGTCAGCAAGACCAACATGATTTTGAAAAGATAGATTTTATTGAATTTGATATGAAAAGTGGGTATATGTTGTATGTTCCTCCATATTGGTGGTATTCAATTATATATTTAGATGATCCTTCGACGTTTGTTTGTAAAATTTCATACAATACGTTTATGAACCAAGTTGCAAATATAAAAGATTTGTCTCTTTATTTTTTGCAACAACAAAATATTACAAAAAAAATGACCAAAAAACGCGAAATTATTGAGAACGAAGTACTCGATAATACTGTAAATAATGAAACGAACGATATCCCTATCGAGAATGAGGAGAACAATGAAGAAAAAGAAGAGATATCTGATGATATAAAGATTACTGAAAATAAAATTCACGAGGATATATCAAACAACATCTTACCTATAGAAGATAAAACAGATAACAAAATGAAAGAAGAGAATATTACTTATCATATAGCAAATATTTAATCTATTCAATATATATATATAATGAATCAATTAAATCGCCTTTTATTTTCGGCAGCAGTTTTGCTGGCACTCGACTTTATTTATTTAAATATGACCAAATCCACGTTTGAAACACAGGTAGTAAAAATACAACGTGTTGTTATGAAAGTGAAAATTATTCCAGCAGCATTGTGTTATTTACTTTTAGTAATCGGACTAAATTACTTTATTTTACGCACACATAGACCTGTATTGGAAGCATTTTTATTAGGTTTTATCATTTACGGTGTTTTTGATACCACTAATTTAGCCATATTTAAAAAATACGATTGGAAAGTTGCTTTGATGGATGCTTTATGGGGAGGTATATTGTTTGCTTTGACCACTTCGATTATTTATGCTTTCTAATAATATGCGTTTTTTTATGTGGTTCATATTGGTTAATAAAGTCTTGAAGTGTAAGATAAATTACACTTGAAGTATGTAATATTTTATTTCGAATTTCGTTCGATTGTTCGTCTATTTCATATTCGTAATTTTCATGGAATTGTTCAAACCAATCATCGTTTTCAAAAACCACTGTTTCTTTTTCTTCATCCACTCTTCCACTATGTTCTATAATACGTTTTTTCCAAAGAGGACAATAAGAAGCATAATACAACCAATTATAATTATGCTTTTCGTACAATTCTTTCTGATTCATGGATGTAAAAGAACAGTTGAATATTTTCCCCCATTGCTTATATGTTGAATATTTACATACATGTTTTAAAATGTTGCGATTTTGTATATGTTCTACTTCGTCAAATTTATATTTTTCGGCATCTTTTACTTCTGAAAAGATAAGGACATTTTTTTCTTGCTTATGTGCGTTTTCTAAAATTTCAGGGTCAGCATTTTTCGTTGCGAAATCTTGTAATGTATATTTGCGAGGTTTTGACGTCAAATTTAATAGTACTGATGCAATCATATGGATTCCTTTATTATATTTGGTCAGTGCCCATTTTACAATTCGATCCAATTTGGGGTTTTGGGAACGAAAGAATGTTGTATAAAGAGTGTCAATATATTCCATGGTTTCCTTTTCATATCCGGAATAATATAGTTCGCTAACCCAAAATAGTGATTGGTCATAATCTTTTTCTAGAATACTTATCAGTAATGATAACAAAACCTCTTCTTTTATATACAGGAATCGTGTTAATGTAAATGGTACGCTCATATTGTGTTTGGTATAACAATATCAACAAAAAATATTCAATTTTATACTTCATTTTCGCTTTTTTCTTGTAGATAGTCGTACAAAAATTCTTGTAACATAGATTTATCTACATGAGGCATTACAATAACATGTGAGATTTCTTTTTCAGTAGCAAGAGACCATTTTTTTATCAAACTATCCGATGGTCTCGGAAAAACAACAGTAATCGAATGTTTATTCATCCATGCGTCGATATTATGACTCTTCATCAAATTGGTAAACCATTGTGCCAAATACAAACAACGGTAAATATCTTCACGAAATCCCGATTCTCCGCGTTGTTGAATACATTGATTTATAAATAATGGACTATGCCCATTTCTAGAACCCATAATAGTAGCGTCGATAGATGAAATATATTCTACTTTTTGTGTGACATATTTTTTAAATTTTTCTTCTACCATAAAAATACCACAAGGAAAGGGCACACCCATAAATTTATGACCTGACATGGACATACTATTAATATCGCGCGAAAAAGATAAATCATTATAAAGAAACGGTAAAACAAATCCCATGAGCGCTCCGTCGGCATGAATATGGTATTCCATTTTTTTATCTTTAACGATATTTGCCAATTTACATACATCGTCTACCGCACCTTTCATCGTTGTTCCAATATTTGCGTTAATAATGGCAGGTTTAGTAGTATCTAACATATTTTCAAACGTGCTATATAATATTTCACCATTTGGTGTAGTCGGTATGACTTTGACTTCCATCCTAAACATCTTGGCAATTTTTAATATTGAATAATGACTCTGATCACTCGTATATAAAATACCTTTGGGAAAACGCTCACGTCCAATCAATAATCCTTCCATATTTCCTTCTGTACCAGAAAAAGTAATATATCCCCAATAATCAGATGTTACATTCCATAGTTTCGCAAAAAATGATAAAACATTTCTCTCAACTTCCATAGTATTAAAACTATAGTTACTTCCACTAAACGGATCGCCTATATTATTAATATTGTATTGTAGAGATCCCATACAATTACTATAGTCGTAACTCAGATTTACAGGATATCCTAAAAATTTTTTGTTATTTGAATCCCAATTCTCCATATATTCTTTTTCATATAAATATTTTCACGAAAATTATATTTTTGGAGAACTTTTCATTATATCAGCACTATATAATGAAAAACTGTTTCTTTTTTTACCACAAATTAAACAACGTTAATAAAATTCATTCCTTAGGTATTCCATGTACCATTGAAGAAGGTAGTGTATTAGTAGGTGACTATAACGAAGAGTCTGGACATCTTTCTCTCGGAAATAATAAAGTTATTTCCGGTAAATTAGTATCATTTAAAAGACCTATGAATGATGTACTAAAAGAGTTAAACAATTCTTGTCATAATTTAAGTGTAGGAAAAACGAAATCTGACATGACCACTATTTTAGTCAATGTAAATAATCAATTAAAAGATGCCAATATTATATTTTGATTGTTCGCAGTCTGAACCATTTTTCCCGTCTCGTTCGCAACAAAAATTAAAATATGGAATGTGATAATCACAATTGTTTTTACAATATTCGACGTTTGATTATTCAATATAGAATAGATTGGATCGTTCGCGTAATATCGCCAAGGAATATAAACGCAACAAAACCAACAATAGATCCAAGCATACGTCATGTATAATGAATATTGATCAAAACTATGTACATATTGGGTATTTGAATATAATAAAATAAGATAAGGAACTGTGTGATTTATGTGACTGTATATATCATGCAAAAATGTAAATATATCAGGATGATTTCTGATCTCGTCGTTGTCTTTCATCCCAAAATAAACAGTTGTGATGTAATAACCGGACGAAATAACAAAATGTACATTATAACACAATGGTAAATATTCGGGATAAAAATAAAATAGAAAATTAGCAATGTGACCCGTATCTGTGAGACGAACCATATGTTTCCATTTGTATTTCTCCGGGTCTGGGTATAGATAACTGAAATTCAAACAATAATTCATTGAAAATGCTTTCAAAAATGTATAAAACGCGAATTTCGGATCAGTGAGACCGTGATATAAGCAGAGTATTAAAATATCAACGCCATTTTTTAGTAAGTAATTAATAATCATTCAATAAATAACACCCAAATAGTTTATATTATTTATAAAAATAATATAACATACTTACTCGTGGTCAGAATTATTGTCATCCTCTTTATCTTGTTCCTCATAAAATTTGCGTTCGCGTTCAAATTGCTCATCAATGATCTGTTGTTTGCGTTTTTCAGAAAACTTCGTTTGACCATGGAAATCACTAGCTAATTTCCCTTCTCCTTTTTTCAAATATTCATAATTAATATGACTTTTTAGATTTGATATGCGTTTTCCTTGTCCTTTTCTTAAAAACGGTTTGGTTGTTTTATTTGATTTAAAATCAACATTAAATTCACTCATTGTATAAATTGTGTGACCATTTTTGAAAATACAAAAAATATAATTTGGAATAATTTGTTTCATTATTATATATGAAAAATCAAACAAATCGCCAAAAAACATCAAAAAATACAAAAAAAATCGTTGGCACGCGGAAACAACGTAAATGTTCGTTTCCAAATAAGGGTTATATTGTAAAGATGTTATTAGAAATGCTGAATATTATAAAATTATATCATTGGAAAACTCATTCTTATTCTGCTCACAAAGCAACTGACGAACTGTACGCAAATTTGAACGGACATATTGATACATTTGTAGAGGTATATTTAGGTAAAACCAAGAGTCGTATTCAAAAATGGGAGTCTGAATTAACAGTGATTCAATATAACCGAAAACAAGATTTTCGTTCCAAAATGATAGAATATATTGAAAAATTGACAGATTTGAACCTTTGTTTTGATGAAAAAAAGGATATGGATTTAATTAATATTCGTGACGATATACTGGTTGATTTAAATCAATTTCTTTATTTACTTTCTTTTAAATAAGACAACATTCCGTGTAACGTAGGTATGGAAGGTTGTGTAATACCTAGACTACGCTTATGTAAATAATTTACCATATTATTTTTGACAACGTCCTTTCTTTGAGCATAAATTTTTTTCCATGTTCGCTGAATTAATTTTAACCAAAATGTTTTCTTTATTACGGAAAATACTTGAAACGGTTCTTGTCCTTGAAATGACAAATGCATTATATCAGTCGGAACATTTTTACCTTGTTCAATGACACTATAATTGTTTAAATAATTACTTATAGAATCAAATGAATATTGAAATAATGTACTACTTTTCACAGTGGATGCCAGTAACCATCCATCCAGGTCTTTATCATAACTACATATTCCTAAATGATAACTATTATCATGAAATTCTTCTTCATAATCGTCATCATATTGATGTTCCGTATCATATATTTGTTCATACATATCAAGAACTGTATCACTCACTTCAACCATGTTTATATGTTATTGTTATTCATATGAACATGTACTAAGAATCAATTTTCTACTAAATACGTTATGTATTATATATACAAACTTTGCGAAGTAGTGATATATTTCAAAATTTTTCCGTCAATTTGTGATAATTTATGAAGACACTCAATTTGATTCATTTTTTCTGCGCATACACTTAATTCCCTGACAATATTTGAAACTTTTAATAATGCCTTTGTAAAATCGCCAGGTGAGATACCTTTCTGCGCAACATTATTTTGTAAAACATACTTACATTCTCGTTCATTTTCACAAGAGCACCATTTATCTACTAATTCTGGCATATCAAAACATAAAACATCATTGTATTCCAAACCACTGTATATGTGTGAATTGTTTTCAATTGCTTCGTATTTCTCAAATTGTTCTTGTAAAAAAATCATACCATCTAATATTTCGGGGTTTTCACTACTTGGGAAAGATGTCTTTTCGTCTTTATCGACATTTACATCGGTGAATAAACTGAGTAAAGACGCGATTTCATTTACATCCATATTTGAGAACCAATTATTATGAAGTAACATATTTGATACAATTAGTGGATGAATTTCGGCAATATGTGACGCAATTGTCCCTCTTTCACAGAAGGAATAATCATTTTCATTTTTCATTAAAAAATCTTCTGTAATCAGAACATCACACAATGATTCTATCTTATCTTGTACATAATGTTCTAAATAATACAGTTCCTCCTTTTCGCGTTCAATCTTTTCATTTACTTCATCGAACTCGTCGTAAAATTTTGCATCAGTTTTACAAGTAGGATTCTCACTCAATATTCGCTTTTCCTCTATTTCAAGTTGTTTTCGCTGTTTATTTTTAGAATGGGGAAGAAGATTGCGAATTTCGTTATATCGTTTGCAAACAATTGGTAAAGTTTTTAAAAACAACGTTTTTTCATCCATAGAATGGTGTTTTGCGGTCAATTCCGCAATTATATTCTGTTCTCTTTGGATTTCAGTTCTTAATTCGTTACTTATCATTGAATGATGTACAAAATCGAGGAAGTGTTCAGTATTTATTTTCCCGTTTTTGATTAAATTAAAGACCAAACCGTATGATATACGGAATTTTGATACAAGAGACTGGGGTTTCCCATTTAACATTAGTTCATAATCATTCTGTAAGGGTAAGTCAAACAAATTATTACAATGAACAACGTGTCCAATTTTATCAATACCGCGACGACCTGCTCGACCCGCCATTTGAGTGTATTCATGTGACAT